>Ga0209403_10000748_pt1 | contig 46401 bp, 43 predicted proteins | sample ArcticOcean_MG_C_8_FD_187440 | JGI IMG/M metagenome (GOLD analysis project Ga0209403, IMG submission 187440) | Marine microbial communities from western Arctic Ocean - ArcticOcean_MG_CB11_86 (SPAdes) (version 2) | ecosystem: Environmental > Aquatic > Marine > Oceanic | place: Arctic Ocean... | reverse complement strand
AGCCTAGCATGCCTTGAGAGGCGCTCGCCGCCTGCCTAACAAGACTTCTCCGAACCCGTGTATGCTAATTTTTTGGAGATAGACCTAAATAAGAGCCTGAACAGATCAAGCCAGACTTAGCAGACCTTGGGAGTTTGTGATGAGAAAAACTGTCCGTCGTCAAACAAATGGAACAAAACTCTCCTTTAGATAATCGCTACGTCTGTTCCATTTGTTTGACGACGGACAGGCCCCAGCAGCCCATACATGCCAGCAGGGATGTCCAAGCTGACCGTCTTTAAGGCTTCTACGCCATTGGGGTAAGTCTTCGATAGGTTCGAGATCTTAAGCATGCGGACTCTCTCTATATTGTCAGGTCGCCAATGGGTGGAGATGCACAATCGACAAATATCGTCGCGCCCTCCATTCTTATCCGAGATTCCCCGCCAAGCTATAGGTACCTGTGCGACACATCTCAGTGGGATATATTCCCTTTGAGCGTATTTTGACAGATATTAGGGGGTCGGGCTGTAACGGCTTGCTTGCCGAGTAGGTCTGCGGCTTATACGCTTCGAAGAATCATCAACTGTTAGGGGTAGCTCAATGTCAGTCAGAGCGGTATTTTGTTTGATTTTATGTGTTTTTTCAGTCAGTTCATTTGCCGAACAGCCAGAATTGGGACCTGTGATTGAAGCGTATGGTCCTACGTTCATGGTGCCTGAAAAAGACATTCCGCTGGTTGATGATTTTCAGTACCGGGTCGTTTTCGAATTGGCCAAATATTCAGCGGACACAACATCCATGAATGCGCAGTTGGTTAGAGTCGCACGCTTTGCCAATATGCATGCACGACAAGGCATTTCGATGGAGCAAATGGACCTCGCTGTCGTCGCACACGCTGATGCATTAAAAAGCATGTTGAACCACGCTTCCTATCGAGAAAGATTCGGCAGCGACAATCCTAATCTGGATTTACTCGAAAAACTTGCTGATGCAGGCGTCAAAATGTACGTGTGTGGCCAGTCAATGGGCTTTAGACAATGGGACCTGGACGAGCTTGCGGAACCCGTAAATGTGGGACTGTCTGCGATGACTTTGATTTCGAATCACCAGGCGGAAGGCTTTACTTTTCAGCCCTAAGCCGGTCGGTCAAGTTTCCGAGAACAATAAGGAACTGTTACATGGCGGCGCGGCCGCTTAGTGTTTTCTATCGTCAGGCATGAGTTTGGTTGTCGCCGGTGGGTCGCTGATGGCTGCGGCTAAGTAAACCGCTCACTTAGCTCGAATGTCGATGCTGGCATCGTCGCACAATCTGCGTGTTGAGTGCCGCTCGAAATCTGCCGTATACCATTTAGGAAGTTTGTATGAAAGACAAGTTGCAAATCACCGCTTACGAAGTCGTCGAGGAACCGATGCAATTGCGCTCTGCAGTTAGAGCGCGCGATTGGATTGACGACTTGCCAGAAAAGTTCGCTTACCGTTGCCTGCCGTTGGCAATTGCGAATCAGGTGGGTTGGGAGATTCTTAACCCAGTATCATTTACAGCACGCTGGAACGGCAAAGCGGGTCTCGATGCAGTTAAAATCAGTTTTCACAAAGAGGAGTCGGCGCTGGTTGGTTCACATTTCGGTAATGGCGTGCTGACGTTTTCATTGGGCTATCTCTTCCGTACGACGAAGTCTCACAACTTATGGGTAAAAGGACCGGCGAACAGCCCGAAAGACGCCATCGCGCCCCTTGAGGGCATTATCGAAACAGATTGGGCGCCGTTTACGTTCACGATGAATTGGCAATTCACGCGTAAGCGCCACAAAGTTACATTCGAGAAAGACGAGCCCATCGCGACTGTATTGCCGTACCCGCGCCACTATGTTCGAAAATTCGATCCGACATTGAAGAATTTAGATGAGAACGCCAAACTCTATCAACAGTACGTGGATTGGCGCGATGACCGTATGAAATTCAACGAAGAGCTACAGCAGTCTGGATCAGAGGCTGAAAAACAGGGTTGGCAGCGTACCTATATGAAGGGTGAGGACCAGTCTGGCAATACGTTTGCTGGGCATGAAACAAAAGTGCAAATGAAGGAATTCCGTCGATCTTGAGGCGTGTGTTAAAAAACGGGTTTCCACATAGTTTTAAATTATTGAAAAAAACGGATTTTTGTCCTTCCAATTGAGCGGCGTCCTGTTATAGTCCGCTCCGTCTTGGCATCCATCGGTCGGTGCCACACGCTCTCAGTCTGCATGTCGCAGTGTCTGAGTGCTAATCAAAATTAAAGCCTGGGCCGAAACTTGCGTGGATTATCCGCTCTCGCGTCAGGCGATCTGGAGTTAAAAAATCAATGTTATTTAATGAATTCGGTCTATCGACCGAATTGCTGCGTGCGGTCGAGAAAAAAGGCTACACGGAAGCAACCCCTATTCAGCAACAAGCCATACCCGTCATTCTTGAGGGTCGAGATGTTCTTGGCGCTGCGCAAACGGGAACCGGCAAAACGGCTGGGTTTACGCTGCCAATTTTGCAGCATCTTCAAACATCCACTAAAAACCGCCGTAACATCCGTGCGCTCATTCTGACTCCAACACGTGAGCTAGCCGCTCAGGTTGGCGAAAGCGTGCGCGACTATGGCGCTTATTTGCCGTTCAAAACGGCGGTCATATTTGGCGGCGTCAGCATTAATACGCAAATATCCAAATTGCGGAATGGTGTGGATGTTGTTGTCGCGACGCCAGGGCGTCTCCTCGATCACATGCAACAGGGAACAATTGACCTGTCGAAGGTTGATCTGCTCGTTCTCGATGAAGCAGATCGCATGCTCGATATGGGCTTTATCCGTGACATCAAACGTGTATTAAAAGTATTGCCGAAAGAACGGCAGAACCTGTTGTTCTCGGCCACCTTCTCGACGGAGATACGCACACTTGCCGCCGGCTTGCTTGATTCGCCAATTGAGATATCAGTGGCGGCACGTAATAAGCCTGCAGAGCTCGTCAGTCAGGTCGTTCATCCGGTCGACAAGAGCCGTAAGCGAGAGCTGTTGTCACACCGCATTGGAGCTGAGAATTGGCAGCAAGTATTGGTATTTACCCGTACGAAACATGGGGCCAATCGACTCGCGGGACAGTTAGTTGTCGATGGTATATCCGCGCTCGCGATTCACGGCAATAAATCGCAAGCGGCGCGAACGCGTGCATTAAGCGAGTTTAAATCACGCAAAGTTCGGGTGCTTGTTGCAACAGATATTGCGGCACGCGGCATCGATATCGATCGATTACCGACAGTAGTCAATTTCGAATTGCCATTTGTTGCCGAGGACTATGTCCATCGTATTGGGCGTACGGCGCGGGCAGGGCAGGAGGGCAGTGCGATTTCCCTGGTTTGTGTTGATGAGCTCAAACTTCTCGACGATATTGAGAAGTTGCTTAAGACCAAAATCCGTAAGGAAGTAATCCCAGGCTATGAGCCGGATAAACGTATTAAGGCTGAGCCGATCAAGCAAGGTGGTGGCAACCGAGCCGCGAATAATCGCAGTAAGAAACCACGCAGTCGACGGGGTAGTGCTGCGAAAAAACCCAGTGGTGGTAACGGCGCACGTCGTCAGCGGCGCGCCGGATAAAATTTTCCGACGGATGGGTTATTCCAGTTTTTGTTCGCGCTTGAATGAAAGTTTAGTCAACACGATGGGGTTGACCCACACCGATTCGACAAACTCGCCATTGCTTATGGCTGGAATCCAGCGTGCGTTGCTCAGTTGAGTTTGTAGTGCATCTTTGCACCGCGCGTCGACTCCGGCAGTTGAAGACATCACTTCGATCGCTTTGGCGCGTCCTGTCTTTTCGACGATAGCAACCTCGACAATGAGATCGTCGCGTCGCCAGCCGGAACAACGAGCCGGAAACGGATTGGGCGAGTATCGCTGCGCCGATGTGTAGTCATTACCGAAGCGCTCGATGTTTTTGCCGTTATTTTCATGAACGACGATATTCTGCTCTTCGCGGTTGCTCGAAAAAACGACCGTAAACTGAAAGTCCACTTCCTCTTTTTTGCCGTTCACCGTGGCAGAAATGACACGGGCAGAGTTAAATCTGCGGCTTACCGCCATGGTGAAATCCAAATCGGGATCCTGTGGGGATGAGCAGCGCGCGTTTTTGATGCGTCCTTTTGCCGTGGCTCTGCTTGAACAAATGACGGCTAACTCTCCCGAGAAAGTCGTTTTTGGGAATTTAATAAGATTCTCGATTGACCGCTTGCCGGGCTGAAACGTGGCATGCGTGTACGGTGCTCTATTCTCTTGCGACAATGCGGGAAGGGCGCAGACGATAGCCGTCAGAACGAATGTGGTTTTCTTCATGTCAGAGCAAATTCGAATGTGGTTGATTTTCTCGGTCCATTCTATGGGTGACGCTTATTGCGGTAGACTAAAGCATCAATTCAGATTTGAGGCTCGCGATGCATAAGTTTGCCAGATTAGGCGTGAATATTCCCGTTTTCGGCGCGGTTGTGTGTTTATCGCTCGGACTAGCGGGTGTGATGATTAGTCAGCCAGCTAACGGCCACCATTCGTTTACCGCTGAATTTGTAGCGGATAAAACGGCGACGCTGAACGGCACCATTTCTCAGGTTTGGTTCAAGAACCCACATGTGCGCTATCTCATTGAAATAAAGAACGAGGATGGCGAAACGGAAACCTGGGATGCGCGCGGTTCTCCTGTCGTGTGGTTAGCCCGTAAGGGATGGACCCCAGACACCATCGCGGTTGGCGATTCGGTGGAGATGTACGGCTACATCGGAATGGATGGCAACAAAATGTTGTCGATCATGACTATCACGCTTGCCGATGGTCGAGTATTGACTGACAAAGCACCGGAGTAAACGACACGTGTTAAGACGTTATGTACGTAGCTTTGTGGTCGTTCTGCTGGCAATGATTTCATGTTCCGCATTCGCGAGCATTGAGGGTCGCTGGGTCTTGTCAGTTGACGACAAGAATCGAACCCTAGTGGGGGTGTTGGAGATTGAAGAGGACGGAGACGGGTGGGTCGCTCACCTTGAAGGTGGTCCTGCCAATGTGTCTACCGATGGCGATAACATTGTTATCACGGCCGATAGTCGCGACGTTCGTGGCTTTGTATTTGATCGTCGGATGACCGGCAAGATCATGGGTGATGCAATGTCTGGTATTTACGAACAGGTTGGAGCGGCAGCCCAAAAAGAAGCGCCTGGCCCTTGGCGAGCCGAACGTGAGATGCCGACATCGGATGTTGGGACTTCAGAAAGTCCTTTTGATATGACGGGTACCTGGACGGCAACTCAGGAGTTGGACTTCCGTAAATACACAATGGCACTTACACCAGCCGGGCAGGAGTGGTTGGAAGAGTACCTGCCTTACTACGATCAACCGGATGTTCGCTGCACGTCGATTGGATTGCCTGCATTGGCAACTTATTCGTTTCCGTTCGAGGTGATCGAATCGAATAATCGCCTCACCATGATTTACGAATACCAGGGTAAGGTAAGGCGCATCTGGACGGACGGTCGTGATCCTGGTGACTTCGTGCCACCCTCACGCATGGGGCACTCACTTGGACGTTGGGACGGTAATACCCTCGTCGTCGAAACGAATCATCTGGAGAAGACAGTTCGTGATTTCCGCGGCGAGCTAATTTCGGAAAACGCCACCATCGAAGAACGTTACACGCTCAGTGATGATGGCAGCACACTTAATGCGGTCATCACGGTCTACGATCCCGAAAATTATGAACGTCCGCCGGTTCGTAGGCGGCAATGGCAAAGAAATAACGCTGCGGATATTTTTCCTTATACCTGCGATCCAGACTCGTTTTATTTACAAATGTATGAGGACGGTGAATTGGAGATGTATTTGGAGCGGGTAGATAAGCGCTTCTAGCTCGGCCACTTCACGAATAATCCGGGCCAGACAATAAATTACAGAAGAAGACCGGTATCGATTCGGTGAAAAAGGCTTGCCGAGTTAATCAAAGCGTTCGCGGTTAGTTGAGGCACACCATAAACTTCTGTCTTGGTTTTATAGGATTGCCGGACCTTCTGTAGCAACAAATCGAAATCGCCATCGCCCGAGAGCAGTACAACGACATCAACATCTGGGGCAATGTCCAACACGTCAATTGCAATTCCGACATCCCAGTCGCCCTTCGCGGATCCGTCGCTGCGCTGGATGAAGGGTTTCAGCTTCACTTCGAAACCCAGATGGCGCAGAGCATCCTGAAACTTTCGTTGACCATCATCATTGCGGTCAATGGCATAGGCGTTGGCTTGAACGATTTCGCCACCCGCACTGACTTTTGTCATTAATGCCTTGTAGTTGAACTGTCGCCCATACGCCTGGCGGCAGGTGTAGTAGATATTTTGGACGTCAGCGAAGACCGCGATTTTTTTCATGCTGGATTAATCTCAAAGGGCTTCAACGATGACATTTGGGCGTCTGCGGCTATTAAAAAGGCGGGATCCTAGTCGAAAATGAAGAGGGGCCCGTTTCCACAAAAAAAGGCGGGACCACAAGGGTCCCGCCTTTAGTTCTAGCAAGTTGTCGTCGGATTAAACTGCGACGATGTTCTCTGCCTGCGGTCCTTTTTGACCTTGCGTGACAGTGAACTCAACTTTCTGGCCTTCTGCCAGCGTTTTGAAGCCGTCCCCAGTAATATTACTGAAGTGGGCAAAAACGTCAGGGCCTGATTCTTGCTCGATAAAGCCAAAGCCCTTAGCTTCGTTGAACCATTTAACGGTTCCGGTAGTTGTAGACATTATTAATTCCTATTAAATCAAAAGTTTATGCCCTAATAAAAAGGGCGATTGCGCTAGAAGTTTGCTGCTACTTATGAAAAACAGGACGAAATACAACTCGGGCTGGGACATAAATACATTGCTGACTTACAAGCAGGATGAATTATAACCCTGGAGCTGACCGTGTCAAGTGATTTCCTGATGAAATTCAACCACATGTCTGTAATAAGACGTCCGGAGAGCCGGTCTTGGCGGGTTCTTGATGCCGGTATTCTGTAAAACCCCAGCCAGTTCAGGCCCGCATCGGATGAAATCTCCAGCTTCAATTCCCAATCGCTATCTGTCGACGGGAAAAAGATAATTCTGCGTAAAGGAGTCCATATCTGCGTTTTCTGGTGTCGGCGTGTGGATGGGTTATTCCATCGGCAGCGACATTGTTGATGCAAGGCAGATGAGCACCTGGACACCAGCTTAGGCCTCGCTGTGTCGCGCCGGCTACGAACGCCACTCAGGTGATGGATCGGACACCTACTAGCACTATGAATTTGCAGGCCAGCAATTCACTGGCACGCGAGTGTCGATCACCGTTGGTGCCGACAATATCGACAACTTTCAATATAGATTTGGCAGTCAGCTTAGCGGCGCAATGAGTCGCGGTGAAAGCGTAACCATCTATGTCGATCCTGACCAACCGTCGATGGCGGTTGTCGATCGGTCCCTTCGCTGGGGATTTGCGGTAATCTGAAATTTGATTTCCGCGCCTCTGCCATTTCTCGTTTACGCCGAAGTGACAGAAAAGGGTAATGTGTTGGCCTTGGTTGGACTGTTGTTTCCGATGGTAGGTATGGGGCTTCTTACCTGGGCCATTCGGCGAAGGCTTTTTCGGCGTCAGTGAGGCCGAAGCCGCAATGGATTTTATTGGCAAAGAATTCGGCTTGGTCATACGAGTGGAGCCTGCATCGCAGCGGCAATCACAGCTCGATCAATACCACTACTTAACGGCAGACTAACCGGGGCACAGACAACTACTGTTGCGGCGTAACATCCTCTCCGAACAAGCGCATGGCCAATGTCATGCAGACGAATAACAGCACCACTGCCACTAGAAGAACTAAGGGTGTTTCATAAATTCCCGCTAACCAATACGCGATCAGTGTGACAAATCCGGTTAGGCCGGCGTATGCACCTTGTGTAACGACATGGCTGAGGTGATTGCAATTCGCGCCGACCGATGCAAGTACCGTGGTATCCGAGATTGGCGAGCAGTGATCGCCAAATAATCCGCCGCTAAGTACGGCAGCAATGGTCAGATACATGGATGCGCCGAGTTCAAAGCCAACTGGAACGGCGATGGCCATCAAAATCGCGAATGTGCCGTACGATGATCCCGTCGAGAGAGAGATCAGCCCACCGAGCGCAAAGACGATCATCGGGAAGAAAACCGGCGAGACCGAATCGCCAATCAGAGAGGCGAGATAGTCGGCCGTGTGTAGATCACTTGTGACAGAACTCAAGCCCCAAGCGAGCACCAGTATTATGGATACGTAGACCAGACTTTCTGCGCCCTTAACGAACAAGCCGATCATTTCTGTGTAGGTGCGCTGCTGATGGCGTCGCATCATTTCCATACAGGTAACTGATGCTGTTAGATAAGAGAGAATCAATGTCGATCGAATATGGGCCCCGGTTATGCCGCCGTGTGTTGCGTGCCAGGAGATTAGGCCGATCACCAACACCAACATCACGCCCAGAGGGTAAAGAAACATGCCGACTGGGGTATTTGCATCAGAAGAGATTGGGTCTTCGTCTTTTGGTTTTGCCTGGTCCGATTCGATCGACGCGATATGTTCAGCCTGCACGCGTCTCATGGGGCCGTAGTCTTTGCCCGTGTAAATAACGATGGGGATCGTGGCTAATGCAAGAAATGCATAGAACTGATAGGGGATAACGTTAATAAGGACAGAGAATTCGTTTTCCTCGAGTCCGATCTCCGAATACGATTTTTCGATCAGCGACATGATGTACGCGCCCCAACCGATGAATGGAATCAATATGCTGATCGGTGCGGATGTTGTGTCGAGAATGTAGGCCAATTTTTCCCGCGCCAGTTTGAATTCATCGAACACTGATCGGTAAAGCGGTCCGATTATTAACGCGTTGCCTGAATCGGTAAAAAAAATGGCGAGGCCGGATACCCAAGCCAGTAACTGGGCGCGCGCCCGAGTAGAAACGAGAGAGAGCATTTTTTGTGCAAATGCCTTTGCGCCGCCGGACACTTCTAAGAGTTTTACGAACCCACCGATGACCATCATGGTGATGATGACTTGCGACTGCGTGCCGGCCGTAAACTCGGCGAGAATCTGTTCCTCAATCGCATTCAGCATCATATTGAACGGATCGAAATCAACGATTATGAAGGAGCCGCTCGCGATGCCTACAATTAGCGCTACTAACACGTTCTTGCTATACAGCGCGACCGCGATCGTCAAAAGGGGCGGGACGATGGAGAGAAACCCGTAGTCGGTCATTAATGTTTTATTGGTTGTTAGGGTTGGCACTCAGCATAGCACGTGAAATTTTCCTGGAAGTTTTGCTCTGCATGCATTGTTATGGAGCAATGCTCATAATTGGGAATAAGGCGCAGTGCTAAGGTAATTAAGATGTCAGATGTTTTCGCAGGTATGAGCAACGAACCTTATTGGTGGAATGACGTACCAAGACAGAATGTGGCCGATTCAGGTGTTCCAGGGCATGTCGATGTCCTGATTGTTGGCGCGGGGTATACAGGATTGAACGCGGCCCGCATTCTTGCTCGGGCCGGGAAGTCTGTGTTGATTTGCGAGCAAGGGTTTCTGGGTTGTGGTGCGAGCACGCGAAATGGTGGGATGCTGGGTCCGAGTTTTCACAAGCTCGGCGTTAAGGGGCTCCAAGCGCACTATGGCAAAGCGCGGACCCATAATATTCTTCGCGAGAGTATTGGCTTCGTCGATTTTATGCGCGACCTTCTGGAGGCGGAAAACATTGATTGCGATTTTCGCCGCGTTGGACGATTTAGATGCGCGTCGCGACCCGCTCATTATGAGGAGATGGCACGCGCTGTCGATGCTCAAAAAGTGGCGACGGGAATTGAAGCGGAGATGTTGCCCGCTGCACGTGTCCGCGAAGAAATCGGATCCGATCGGTTCTTTGGTGGCGTGCGGTACAAAATCGACGCGGCTGTGCATCCTGCCAAATACCATGACGGTCTGGTGCGCATTGTCCAGGAGGCCGGATGCAATATTTCCACGCAAACGACTGTCACCAGTATTGCAAAGCAAGCCGACGGATTTGAGATCACGACATCAAAGGGAATTGTGAAGTCGGGCCAAGTGGCGGTTTGTACCAATGGCTATACCTCCAAGGTTACGCCATGGCTCAATCGACGGATCATGCCGGTTAGAAGCGCAATAATTGCAACTGAAAAATTACCATCAGAACTCATTGATGAATTGATGCCAACGCGTCGATGTTACGGTGATAGCCGGAGGATCATGGCGTACTACAGAACATCACCGGACGATAGAAGGATATTGTTTGGTGGGCGTGCGACGTCGCGCGATGATGCAGAGAAAAATGCTAAATTGTTACGGCAGTCAATGCTGGAAGTTTTTCCGCAATTGGCACGCCATAGAATTACACATTCCTGGTCCGGTCTGGTTGCTTACGCGTTTGATCATGTGCCCCATCTTGGGCAGCATGATGGGCTTTTCTATGCGATGGGCTACTGCGGTTCTGGCGTAGCGCGTGCGAGTTTTTTTGGTACTAAGATGGCCTACAAGATGCTGGGGGAAGATGAAAAGGGTGCGACGGCCTTTGACGATTTGCCGTTTAACTCACGGCCTTTCTACAACGGTAAGCCGTGGTTTTTACCAACGATTATTCGTTGGCACCGTTTTGTTGATTGGCTCGGGATTTAATGAAGAACGATTATTTTTGCCGACCGCGGGAGTCATCTACGTCGCTGTATGGGAAATCCATCTCGCGGTCAAGGATCTTGATAAATCCGTGTCATTTTTTACGGAGGTGTCGAATTGGCTAGATGTCGGTGGTTACCCGGACTATCCATCGAAGTTTGTGACCGATGGCAACTTGTTCCTGACGTTGTGGTAAACAAACGATCCCGAAATTTCGATTGAATTCGACCGCAAGAATAATGTTGGCTTGCACCACCTGGCACTAAACGTCAAAAGTCGCGAAGCATTAGATGTATTGCATGAGCGTTTTTTGAAAACGGACGGCGTTGTTATTGAGTTTTCGCCCGAGCCAAATGGTGGTGGGCCGACAATTCACCTGATGATCCGTGAGCCCAGCGGCAATCGGATTGAATTTGCCTACAATCCGTCGCGAGAATAGTGGCAAGTTTTACGGGCTACGGCCAAACGATCCATTTTGTGTTGAAATGCGCATTGGCTGGCGAGTACCGACGCGTGTTCGTCAATGGTAGATGCTACGGTTGAATCACAGCGGCATAAAACTTTATTAGGACTAGCGATGAATCTGGAAGAGTATTGCGGGTGTGACGCGACCGAATTGGCGAAATTGGTGCGAGAAGGACAGGTCACTGCGAAGGAGCTCGCAGAAATTGTTGCCAGTAATGTCGCCGCAGTAGATCCGCAAGTAAATGGCGTGATTGAGATGTATGCGGACCGAATTGGATCTCTGAATGAGAGTTTGATTCCGGACGGCCCATTTCGCGGTGTGCCCTTTTTTTTGAAAGACCTCGGGCCTCGCCAGAAAGGCAGAGCCCAAGATGGCGGTTCGCGCTTGACGGCTGGGTATGTGGCAGATTATTCCAGTTTTATGACGGAAAAAATGGAGCAAGCCGGTCTTAACATCATGGGTCGCACCACTTGTCCCGAGTTTGGCATTACGGGCACAACCGAATCGATCCTAACCGGCGCAACGTGTAATCCCTGGGATACGGGAAAGACAACCGGTGGCTCCAGCGGTGGTTCGGCAGCCATTGTGGCCGCCGGCGTTTTGCCGATGGCGCATTCAAATGATGGTGGCGGCTCAACCCGCATTCCCGCCTCAATTTGCGGCAACGTTGGCATGAAGCATTCTCGTGGGCGCATTAGTTATGCCCCAGAGGGGTGTGACATTTCGTATCCGCTTTTTTCCGACGGAGTGAATGCGAAATCGGTACGGGACGTAGCGGGTTTTCTGGATGCCGTCCAGGGCCCCGCGCCGGGAGAGCCAATCATTTTTAGCGAAGCAGAGCAGCCATTTGTCGACGAAGTCGATCGGGACCCGGGCAAATTACGAATTGCGGTATGTGCTGACCAGTTTGGTGCGAGAAAACTGGACGCTGACATGGCGGTAGAGATAAACACCGTTGCCAAAATGTGCGAGGACGCGGGTCACCATGTTGAGATAGCGGCGCCTGCGATTGACTATGAAATATATTTAAGCGTATTTCGGCGTATTTGGTGTATCGACCTCGCCGTGATGCTCGACTATGAAGCAAGCAATATGAAACGTGCAGTTTCGGCTGATACGGTTGAGCCAATCACGCTCAAGATATGGGAGGCCGGTCGTAACGCAAGCGCGGCAGAACGGCTCGGTATAACGCATGCCATGTCTATGTTGGGCCGCCAGCTTGGCGCGTTCTTTGAGGACTACGATCTACTCTTAACGCCTGTCATGGGTCGGCCGACACCCGAATTGGGCAGCCCGTTCAATCTATTGCACGAAGATCAATCTCTGGATGAATGGTTTGAAAATGCCCTCGATTTCATTCCGATAACGCCGCTCAACAACATGACCGGCACGCCGGCGGTGTCGTTGCCGCTTTGTCGTGATTCGAACGGCATGCCAGCCGGCGCACATTTCATGGCGCCGATGGGTCGCGAAAACCGGCTATTTAATATTTCCGGACAGCTTGAGCGGATATCACCGTGGCAAGAGAAGCGGCCACCGCTACATGTATTGTCAGTTTGATAATCGTGCAGGTATAAGGTCGCGAGCAAAAACGTCGTCGACCGTTTCTGCCCGACGGATCAGCTCTGCACTACCATCGTTGACTAACACCATGCCAGGTCTTGGGAGCGCATTAAAATTAGCAGCGTTCGGTTCTGCGTAGGCGCCGGTGTTTAGGAAAGCGACCAGATCGCCGTGCTCGAGTAATGGTGCCGGGAGCTGGTGTGTCAATATTTCTGCATTACAGGTCTGTCCGACGATGTCATAGAGTGCCTCGTTTGGTGCGCCCATTTTGTTGGCGATGAAGTAGTCGTAAGCAGGTCTTTCAAGATTAAATCCGTGACCGTCAATGAATGTCTCGGCAGTATCAACTTCGGCCCAGCGATACTGAATGTGCACATCGTCAGACTTCAGGTTGCGAACGCGCGTCAAATGAATTCCGGTGTCTGCGTGAATACTTCGGCCCGGTTCAATCTCCAGGCGGATACCGGCCGGACTAAATCCGTTGCTTACAAGAGCTTCGCGCAACGTTTCCGCGATCGTCTTGGCGAATATTTCCACTGACGGTGTTGCATAGTCGATGATGGCAACATCGGGGTCATGATCAAGTGGACTGGGGAAGCCACCGCCGACATCGATAACCTGTGGTGTCCAATCACCTATTATATCGGCGACCTGGCGAGTGAGTGTTACGCATGCCTCTACCCAAGCCCGCCAAACAATAGGTTTCTTACTGTGCCGACCCATATGCACATGGACGCCTATCAGATCGACATTTTGTAGTTCGTTTATCGTCTGGGCCATTTCCAACACTTCCTTGGTCGGAATGCCGTACTTAATGATTTGTGTCAGATAAGACACTTGCATGCCGGGGGCGAAATCAGACTCGAGATCCAGAGAGCCCAGATGCGGTTTTAATCGCAGCAGGACTTTTACTTTGCGTCTGAGCCGTCTGGCCTCCTCATTGCAAACGATCAATTCACGGGGACTATCCAGGACAATTCTGGCACCTGCCTCTATCGCTTTGGTAATGAGACCGCGATCCTTAATTGAGCCATTAACCGATAGGTGTTCACCGCTGACGCCGGCCCGCAGAGCGCATTCGAGTTCGCCTGGTCCGAAGATGTCGCAACCCGTATTTTCTTCAGTCAGAATTCGACGCACCGCGATAATCGGATTGGCTTTTAACGACGGGTACAGAAGTACCGGTCCATCCGTCCAGTGTTCTTCAAGCACGCGCTGCCACTTTTGAACGTTACGTCGTAACTGCTGTTCTGAGGTTACGTACAACGGCGTGCCGAATTTTTCGGCGAGCTTGGTGGTGTCGCAACCATCGATGGTTAAATGCTCACCTTCGATACTAAGCGGGTCCCGCAACAGTTCGTCCGTTACAAGCGATTTGATCATGAGTAGACGTCTCTTCTGATTTGGCGTTAGCGTAGGTAAAATGTGGCAATCGAAGTCAACAGGCAAAATAGCATGCTGAAGGGAATAAAGGGTATTCACCACATTGCGATCTCTGTGCCGGATCTCAAGCGGGCGCGGGCATTTTATTGCGATGTCCTGGGCTTTGAAATTGCCGAGGAATTCGAGTTTGGGCCGGATGACGAAAGCGATCGTGTAACACAGGTTAAAGGCGCATGCGCCGATGTGCTAATGCTTCGCGCCGGCAACATGCATGTAGAAATATTTGAGTTCCGTAATGATGGCGTCACGCTACAAGATGATGATCGACCGGTCTGTGATCATGGTTACACGCACTTTTCACTCGAAGTGGATGGCGATATTGAAGAGGTTTACGCGGCGCTAGAAGTGGCGGGAGTGCGGTGGCATTCGCCGGTCGTCGGTGATCTGAACGTGGAAGGATACGCGGTCACGTATGGTAGGGATCCATTCGGCAACGTGATTGAGATTCAGAAGCTAGCAGAGTCAAATCCTGGTCATGTTAAGCATTTGCCGCGTTGGAAAATGTAAGCCGCTCTTCAGTCAGGCATTGCTGCGGCGCTTTTTGGCGGCAGTCGTAGTGCGAGTCCCATGTAAATAGCCAGTGCCGCAATGGCCAAGATGCCACCTTGATAAAGTATGGCTTCCAGACCGTATCGACCAACTATTGTTCCAGCGATCATCGCGCCAATTGTCAGTCCGAGAGCCTGCGCGGTTGTCATCAGGACAACGAGACGACCGCCAGTATCGGCGACGGCGGCGACCGCGAATAAATAGGGGAGCGCAAAATTCCACGTTGTGTTGTAGACACAGATCGCAATGATCAGAGTACTGATTGACTCTAAATCGACTAAAAGGACGACTGCGGCGACTTGTCCCAGCATGGCGATTGTAAATGGAATGATTCGGCCGAAGCGATCGGCAAGTAGGGCCGCTGCAAAGGCGCCAATTAGACCAACAGCCAAGCCGACGGCGAGTGCCTGGCCGATTCCTTCCGCCGCTATGTTCGCATCCGTGGCCAAGCGTTCAACAAACGCCCAGACACCGCCTAGGCCCATATACCAGACACACTGACAGGCTACCGCGAGCCAAACGAGCGTCGAACCGGACTTGGAGTGATTAGTTTCGTCTGCCAATGATTTGTGGCTTTTTGTCGGCAAGGATCTAATCATCGGGAGCGTGATTGTGGCAATGAAAGCCAGGGACCAAAAAACCGCTTGCGGTCCTAATTCTGCAATGTACGGGGGGAGCACCAAGAATCCGACAATTGCGACCGAAACCATCGCTACAATTGTTATAGAAAAATTCTTGTCTACGTCGCGCGTATCACTGAGCGCTGCGACGCTCAATGCATAAGCCGTACCTGCGCCAATGAGCCCGGTACAAAACCGAATCGTGGCGAGTGTTACGAAGTCTGTTACGAAGGCAGATGCGATGTTGCCGATGACCATGGTTAGCAACGCAATCAAGGCGACTCGGCGCCAATTCCACAGTCGGACCCAGAATATGGCGGCTACGCCTGCAATCGCACTGCCGGCCACTTCTACGCCGGCAATCAGTCCCAACTGCCCGGCACTAAATCCCAAGTGGTCTGCAAGCGCCCCTAAGTACATCGGTTGTAAATTGAAAACCGCGACGGCGACTGAACAAATCGCGATGGCAGCAGCGATTGCAATTGGCCTGTCCGCGGCGTTTCGTACGGAATTGCTTGAATTGTTCACTGCCATCTCGTTTTAATCTTCTCTGTTTGAAATCGAGAGCGCTGTTCTCCGGACTCGACCGCTGTTTATTCGTAGACATTGCCATTGTGCTGCAACCAACCGCCTATGTGTTGTTGTTGCGGATCGTGGTGCGTCCAATGGACGAAGCCGCCACGATCATTGTCTTCATACTGGCCGCTAAAGTGAACGGTGTCGCCGGATTTTAGATTGGGCACTCGTGGGGCCAGGTCAATGTTGTGGGCGATCAGAAGGGTGTGACCGTTTGCCAGTTCCAGAATAAACCGCTGGTGTCGGCTGCCGTCATTGTCATCGGAAAGCACACGAACCACAGTCCCGGACGCCTCGACTTGCCGGCCGCCAACGAGGGCAGGCACTTCGGTGCTCGCACTGTGTGTTGCGGCACCAGGCGTGCTTGCAGGGCTGCCTTGTTCCAGGCTGTATAAGTACATAGCCGCGAGGGCGACTATGATCGGTAGGACTGTTCTCTTCATTTGAACGATATAGGCTCGCCATCCGGGTGTGGCTGACAGGCGGGCGGCTGCTCGGTGCTCCATGTCATTGAGGCAATTCGCCACCCGTCGTCGGTGCGGACCATACTGAATACGTCCACCCCGCAATGAGACCATGCGCCATCAATGTAAATATCATACGGATACCAGGTCATCGCGACGGTTCCAGAGATCAAGACGGTCGGGTCAAAGCCACGTTCCACGATATCAACGGACGGTTTTGACACCCGTTGTTCTGCGGCCGTTCGCAAGTTGACTTCATGACGGCCTTCACGCACGGCGGTTGAAACGGTAATTGCGTCATCGAGCATTAAGTCTGCAAGTCCTGCGAAGTTTTCAGCCGTAATTAAATCGAGGGCCTGGTCAGCAACCGCGAGAACTTCCGCTTGGTCTTGATCGGCGAGTGCTTGCGAGGAATTGAACACGCAAGCGAGCGCGAGAGCTGTTACCCAAAAATTGCGTTCTAAGGTCATCAAATAATCTCCACTGTTGTTTTCATGGTTAACGATACGCGCTATTTTAGCCGATAACTTCCGTGTACAGCCGATGCAAATTTAGGCCAAATAGCTTTTCGAGGTCAGATGTTTTCATCCCCCGTTTAGCAAGCCCATCCCAGATGGTTTCCATGCGTCGCGGGCCATTCAATTCTTCGAAGTACAATGGCCATTCCTCACGCATGAAATTTGCACCTTCTTCTGCTTTCAATTCCGCCAAATATTCCTCGCTGAGCTTGAGGCGGCGGTGATCGCGATCAGAGCCAATACACACATGCTCAATACCCGCGACATTGATCGCATGTTCAATGTGTTGATAGTAAAAGTGAACGGCATTGTCGACCTGCAACGTCATGAATGGCCGCATTTGGGTTACGCCAAATAGGCCGCCTTTTTCAGCAACAGCCCGAATGTTTTCATCCGTCGTGTTTCGATTGTGGTCTTTCAAAGCCTTGCAACAGGAGTGCGAGATTATTACGGGAGCGCTGGATGCCTCAATCGTGTCGGCCATCGTCCGCATGTTGGCATGCGATAGGTCGATCAACATGCCTACATCGTTCATCTTATCGACCAATTGCTGCCCGAATATTGTCAGGCCGGATCCGTTAGTTTCGTTACATCCCGCGCCAGCCCAATTTTGAAAATTGTACGTGATCTGACTGGAGCGGACGCCAAGACCGTAGAAAACGTCGATGTTGTCGAGGTTTTTGCCAAACTGAGTGGAATTTTGAAAAAGATAGAAGAGGGCGATTCGCCCTTGATCTCTGGCTGTCTGAATATCGGCAACTCGAGTCGCCTTCATCCAAAAATCAGGTTCCTGGTCGATCAGTTTGTCGTAGGCAAGGACACCGTCAATCGCCCACGCATAAGCTTCTGCTTCGTACGACTTCGGATCGCAAAGCGTCACGGTAATGGAATTGATCCCTGAATCAATCATTTCGCGACAGAGGGAGTCAGTGTAAACCTCGCGAACTTCACCCATTGCGTCGATGATGAGTGAACTTTGCGTCGGCGTGCCAGCCGCATATGCCGATTGAAGGCTGCTAGAACCCAGTGTCGCTGCGCCCGCCAGGGTGCCAATAGAGAAGTCTCGCCTGGTAATCATGAATGCCCCCATACAGAAATTAATACGCTGTCCAGCAGGCTCAACCATACCAGTTGCCGCGCGAGAGACTCAATTGATCGCACGTCCGCCCGTCGATCGGATGCATCGGCTTTGTGGAATCGACCGTCGTGCTACAAGACTTCTTCCAGCGCGCCGATTAATGCGTCGACTTCGCTTATCGTATTGTAGTGCGCCATAGAGACGCGTACACAACCGCCATTGTTGGCCAGGTTCAGAAACTCCAATAAGCGACGGGCATGAAAGTCGCCAAATCGAATCGCAATGTTATATGCATCCATTTTCTTTGCGATCTGTCCCGAGTCCTGCCCATCGACAACAAAGCTAATGGTGGGAACCCGACGTTCATCGGAGCCATTTTCGAAACCAAGAATGCGGCAATCTGATCTGGAGCGTAAATACGCGAGAAGTCTCTCGGCGATCGCATTCTCGTACAGGGTAATTCGGTCAAATGCACGCACAATTTTGTCGCGGGTAGAACCGGCACCGTCGACCTGCTCAGCAAGTTCCGCCAGGTAGTCGACGATGCCGATGGACGCGTAAGCAAGTTCATAACTCGCGTTTCCCGGCTCAAGTTTTGCCGGTACTTTTTCTTTGCCGTAAAAATAGTGATAGAGGTTGTCCAGCTCTCGAAGCAGGTCGTACTTACCGTAAAGTACGGCGAAATGTGGTCCAAATACTTTGTACAAACTAAAAACAAGATAATCCACATCGAGCGCCGCCACATCGATTGCTCGATGCGGCGCGAATGCAACGGCATCAACACACAGTTTTGCATCTGCGCTATGAACGAGCTTGGCGATGTCGGCAATCGGATTAATGGTGCCAAGAATGTTGGAAACATAGGTGACAGCGACAAGCTTCGTGCGATCCGATAGCAGTGATTGCAGGTCATCAAATTTTAGCTCGAGCCGCTCCGGGTCAATATTCCAGAATTTGAGTGTTACACCAAATTCCTCCAGCGTTGTCCATGGTCCTATGTTGGACTCGTGATCGGACACCGTGACAATCACTTCGTCACCGGGCTTGAATTGACCGCGCATACTCTTCGCTAAGTTTTGCAATGCCACTGTTGATGAAGACGCAAAAGCAATCTCTTCAGCTCGGCTCGCATTGGTCAAATGCATCATGGCCTGCCGTCCGGATTCCAGTGCATTTGCGGCCTTAATGGATAAATCGTAGCTACCACCGGTTTGAACATTCATGTTGAAAAGAAAATCATTCAGACGATCAACACTGCGGGCAAGTATCTGCGTACCGCCGGCATTGTCAAAGAGTGTCCAACCATTATTTAGGCCTGGAAACTGGCCGCGAACGAAGTCGAGATCTAGGGAATTCAGATTATTCAATGTTGCTCCGATTCAGTGCGCTAGGATGGCGCTTAGGAAATGTCTGGTGCGTGGTTCTTGTGCATTGTCGAATATGTCGGATGGTGTACCAATCTCAATGATCTTACCGTTATCCATAAAAGCAACGCGATCGGCGACTTCTCTCGCGAATCCCATTTCATGTGTAACGACCACCATCGTTACGCCGGACTTCGCGAGTTGCCGCATGACATCGAGAACTTCACCTACCATTTCCGGATCTAGTGAAGAGGTGGGTTCGTCAAACAAAAGAACCTTTGGCTCCATTGCGAGTGCGCGCGCTATGGCGACCCTTTGCTGTTGACCGCCGGACAGTTGATCCGGATACTTATCAGCTTGCGATTCTATTCCTACCTGTTTGAGCAGTGCGAGCGCATGCTCCACCGCTTGATCTTTCGTTTTCTTCCTGACGCGCATGGGCGCCAGGCTGACATTCTGACAAACTGTTAGGTGCGGAAACAGGTTAAAAGATTGAAAAACCATACCGACGTTTTCACGAATACTCGTCAGATTTTTATCTTTCTTGACTGGCGTTCCGTCAACGACAACCGTGCTGGGATGTTCAAACGATTCGAGCAAATTGATACAGCGGATGAGCGTTGATTTGCCCGATCCGGATGGCCCAATCACACATACCACCTCGCCTGTCTCAATGTTGAGGTCGATTTCATCTAACGCAAGAAAAGTGCCAAAGCGTTTTGACAGGTGGTTGATTGAAATGACTGCAGTCATTGCGTGTACTCTCGTCGTGACTTTTTCTCCAAGCGGCCGACGAGATAAACAAGCGGCAGAAGAATTGCAATGTACATCAAGGCGGCTGCGATCAAAGGTGTCGGATTGGCCTCGAGTGCCTGTGCCTGTGTCGCCTGTTTAATGAGGTCGGGCATCGCAACGACAGATGCTAACGCGGTGTCCTTAATGACATTGATGCAATTGCCCGTCAGCGGCGGAATCACAATGCGAATGGCTTGTGGCAGAATGACGTCCCGCATCATTTGACGGTAATTCAATCCCAATGCAAAAGAGGCTTCGAACTGGCCGCGTGGAACGGCCTCGATGCCCGCACGAAATATCTCGGCGGTATAGGCAGCAGATACCAATGTCAGCGAGAGGGCTGCCGACATAAACGGCGACAGACTTAGTCCAACAAAGGGCAGGGCGTAATAAACAACGATCAACAGAACCAATATGGGGATTGATCGAAAGAGGTCGATGAAAAGTCGGGCAACTAGTTGTGCCGGCCGAACGCCGTACAGTCGAATTAGCGCGATTGCCAGACCCAGAACCAGTCCAGCGACTATGCTGACAGCACCTAAGGAAATTGTGACTCGCAAGCCAGACAGCAGCAACGGAAACGAGCTGACGAATACTTCCCAATTGAAAAACGTTTCGACAAGGCTCACGGGCTTAACGCGGTTCCTAATGAATTGCCGGTAATTCGGTAATCTGTACCGTCGAACTTGTTAATGCGGGTTCTGAACCAAACCAGTTTTGATGCAACTGAGCGATAAACCCTTCTTGCTTAAGTGTGCTGATGACATCGTTGGCTTCTTGTACCAACGCGTTCGATTTCGCAAACATCATTGAGTACCGCTCGCCCGTTTCTATGCGTTCGATGACCTTGAAATGTTGCGTGCCCTTGATGAAATACTCTAAAGCGGGAATGTCGGAAATATAACCGTGAAGTCTTCCACTTTGCAGGTCAAGCATCGCCGGCGCGAGTCCCTCGTAGCGGCGAATATCCTTAAAGCCGTATGTTTCGCTATTGGCGGTGGTCCACATGTCGCCCGTTGAACCGGTGTCGACGCCGATAATTCTGTCGTTCATATCGCTGAGTGTCTTTGCAGGATTACGGGCAAGTACGGTCAATGACTGCGCGCTGTCAAAGTATGGCTGAGCAAAGGCGACGGATCGCAGTCTTTTATCGGTGATCGTGATCGATGAAATCGCAATGTCGATGCGTCCGGATTGCACTGCCGGAAACAGTCCGTTGAACGGAATATTCACAATTTCGACGCTTAGACCGAGACGCTTTCCAATTTCTTTCGCCAGATCGATTTCGAAACCGACGTAATCGCCACTGGAATCCTGAAACTCCCATGGCACGTTGCCGATGTTAGCGCCGACCGTCAGATCCGCACTATTTGCTTGCGTTGTAAGCCATGCGGCAATCGCAACAAGAATTATACGAAATAGTTTCAATCGCGCTCCCTTTGGCGATTATTAGAACACGCCGATACACACAATCCTATGATGTGACAGATAAAATCAGATGTAGTGCAGCTGCCCATTTGCACTGGCAATTCGTTCCGTGTGAATGACACGCGATTCATAGTCCCGTGATGCGACGTTACTAACAGCGATAAAATCAGCTTTGACTTCGCGCTGACTGATTTCAAGCTTAATGTATCCGCGATTGAGACTATCAGTCCACACAATGTCTGGGTTCTGCGCCTGGTTCAACTGATCAAATGCAGCTGCGCCTTCGATTCCAAGGGCGAGTAACGAGCTCGGCGACGTTATGCCGGTTGATCCTAACTCGAGACCCATATTTTCACCGCGATCATTGCGTAGTGTATTGGCCCAAAAACTATGGCTATCGCCGGATATGACGAGTAGGTCGTTCGCACCGGCGCTTTTTGCCGTTTGATAAAAGCGTTCGCGTGCAGCCGGGTAGCCGCTCCAGGAGTCGAGATCGTCGGTCAAATCAAGTGCGCCAACCTGGGCCCGATTGTTGAGAGTATTTAGCGTAGAGTCGTCGGCACTGTTCCGTAATTTGTCGAATGCCGATGCGTTAAGTTTGGGAGCGATCATCTTGGCTAAAATCGACTGATTACCAATTAAGCGCCAACGTATGCCCGATTCGACTGAATCCCGTAACTCGCCAGAAAGAAATGTCTCCATTTCTACAGAGAGGAAATTCCGATCCGGTGCGCCGACCACAGTTGAAAAGAAGTGCTGCGCCTCGCTCGGGCTATTGAAACGACTCAAATCGCCGTAATCAATTTGTAGGCTGCGGCCCGTGTGTCGACTCTCGAGTGTCACCAGGCTCAGAAGGTCACCAAATTTGAAATGACGCCAATAATTTTCCCTCGGCGTGCCGGCTTCGGGCGCGCGTATCGGCATCCATTCGTAGTAGGCCGTCATCGATGCGCTGCGTCTTTCCTGCCAATCTCCCTCGTCAGCCTGATGATTCTGCGCGCCACCCATCCACGGGTTGTTAGCCGTCTCATGATCGTCCCAGATCACGACAAGTGGATGGCGACCATGCATAGCGCGAGAGCCGGCATCACTTTTGTATTGTGCATGACGCTCTCTGTAGTCCGACAACGTTATTATTTCGTGTTCGGGTTTATGGACGCGGCCGATTTTCTTGCCTGCATCACCGCCGTAGCCGTTCTTGTCATATTCGTAAATGTAATCACCAAGGTGCACGACAAGATCGATATCCTCGTCGTTGGCAATGTCTTCGTAGGCATTGAAGAAGCCAAATGGATAATTCGAACAGGTCGCAACTGCGATCGCTAGCTTATCTACATGTCCGACGGGTAGTGTCTTGGTTTGCCCAAGTGACGACAGTGTTGTGCCGACGGAAAATTGGTAAAAATACTCTGTGCCGGATTTGAGATTATCTGCGACGACATTAACCGTGTAATCGCGCCCCGCATGCGTTCGAAAGTCGCCATCAGCGACGATATTTCGAAAGTCCGCATCGCTCGCAATTCGCCAGTCCACAATCACGGACGAATTGAATCCACTAATCCGCGTCCACAATACGACGCTCGTCGCATCAGGGTCGCCGCTCGCAACGCCATGCACAAAAACGTCGGCGGTGTCTCTTGTGGCCGTTGTGGTGCAGGCAGCCGGCACCAGCAAAACGGAAGATGCGCCTAATAGTGCTTGCCTTCTAGATATTCGAGTTGTCATGGGAACGAAGTCCTCGGTTATTAGCGTCAGCTATTCCTGTACTACATCTGCTTCTGTAAAAATGTCGGTACCTTGACCTTCTGCGCGGCCAAACGTGATTTTTTCGCCAATGGTCAAAGTCATTAGATCTTCGGCGACGACCATGCGTCCGTCATAATCGGTCATACTGAGAAGCTCGTCAGATTTTATTTCTGGCGGAATAATATGCGAATAGATCCCGAGTCGAGGACGTGTTTGTTCAAATACGTAAGCGACCTGGGCGGGCGTGGAATGTACCGACAAACTGACGTTTGCTAGCACTGCCTCTGGTGAATTGCCTGGCGCCGGAACCTGAGTTTCATGAATCAGTACGTCGACGCCCTTGCCATACTTGATGATGTCGCTTGCTGGAGAGGTATTGGTATCTCCTGAAAAGAGGACGGAGCGTCCACCGTAATCAATTCGATAGCCGAGGGCCGCACCTTCGAGACCCAGTAGCTCGCCCGTTTCTGTATTGATTGGTAGGTGTTCGACCTCAAAGGCCGTAATCTTCAGTCCACCTTTATCAAAGAAGACACCAGGATTGAGGTCGGTTGCCAAGAGTTCAGAACCTCTTGCGTGCACGCCTACTAATTTTCGGTAGCGAATGTCCCAGTCGTACGCGGTCTCGAAATTTTTCATCATTGCCGCCGTACCCTCAGGCCCATATACATTCATCGGTACTTTGCGGCCGAACAACCAGCCGGTCAGCCAGAGTCCAGGTGCGCTGATCGTATGATCGAAGTGCAGGTGAGTAATGAGCAAATGATCGACTTTGGTGAGCATCTCGAAGCCGCCTGCCTGAAACAAACGCTCGCGCATGCCCGGACCGGCGTCAACCATTACTTTGTATTCGCCGGCCTCAACGAGAATTGACGGCCCGTACCGGTCATGCGATGGGCGCGGCGCACCTGTCCCGAGAAAGGTCAATTTGATTTCGTCATCGGCGGCTGTTGCCGCCACCCTTGGAACGAGGATGGTGCTGGCGATAATGATTGCCGTGACTAAGATACGGGCTGGGTGCATTGGATTTCCTTTGACGAACCGGAGATTGATCATATGACCTCGCACCATAATTACCAACAGCAGCGCTCGGATATGTCCGCAGCGCTTAAATGACAGCTCTTTTGAGTTAAGATGAGCGCTTCTTTGGGTCGTTCCCAGGGGGTGAGCACGTGCCACGCGTTCGACGGATTCCCACAGCAGTTGCTATTCGACGACTCGGATTGAAGACCGTTGGCTCGCTTGCGCTGTTTGGCGCTAGTTTCCTGGCCTGCGCATCTGATGCCAATCAACTCATTCAGCAGACCTGCATCGCTTGTCATAATGAATTCACGCTGCAGGCCGGGCTGAATCTGCAGAGTTTTGATGCGAACAATCCTCACCTAAGCCCGGTCATTGCTGAAAAAGTCATTCGCAAACTGCGAACCGGGCAAATGCCGCCGCGAGAATTGCCGCGCGACGAATTGGCCATCGATGATCTGGTCACGACGCTTGAAGGCGCGTTGGATCGTCATGCGAAGCGCGAGAAAAGAGTCGGTACTCGCCCGTTCCAGCGCGTTAATCGCGCCGAGTACGAGCGACTGATCTACGATTTGCTTGGTTTGACGGTCGATGCTTCTACCTGGTTGCCGGAGGACCGCATCAGCGCGAGCTTCGACAATATTGCCGATTCTCAGGATCTATCGGCAACGCTAATGATTTCCTATCTTACCGCCGCCAGCGACCTTGCTCGGCAGGCGATTGGTAACAAGGACGCGCCGCCGCTTGCGACTACCTATTCAAACTCGGCAGGATTATCCCAGCACGAGTGGGAGAGGTTGGAGGGTGCACCCTACGGTACGCGTGGCGGTATCAGCACATTGCATTCTTTTCCAGCCGATGGCGAGTACGTCTTCTCAATGCGCTTTATGTCTGGGTGGGGTGAACGATTTCACGACATAGATGTATCCATCGATCGGGAACGAGCGGCGCTTCTGCACTACGGCGGCGATATCGACTATCAAGGATTGAAAGAATTTCCCGTCGAAACAGATCGGGTCTTTGTCCGCTCGGGTGAGCATCGCGTCACTGCTGCGTTTATCCGACAAATGGATGGGCCATACGAGGATTTACTCAAACCCAACGCGCGTTCTCTGACCGGAACTGAAACCAGCTACGGGACAACCTCGCCACCGAATCTGATGCATATGGTTATCGAAGGGCCGTATAACCCCGTCGGTATATCCGAGACCGAGACGCGAAAACGAATCTTCGCGTGCCGTCCGACGACTACCGCAGAGGAATTGCCCTGTGCGACCAGCATCGTTAAGCGGCTGGCCAGCAATGCCTTTGGTGCATCAATTAACGACGATCAGATGCATGACTTAATGCAGTTTTACGCCTTAGGCGCTGAGGATGGCGGCTTTGAGGCAGGCATTCGTGCGGCACTCGAAGCCACGCTGGCAAGTCCGAGATTCCTGTTTAGGCTCGAACGAGAGCCGTCTCGACGAAAACCGGGCGAGCGCTACAAATTGGCCGGAATTGACCTGGCCAATCGATTGTCGTTTTTTCTTTGGGGCACGCATCCCGATGCTGAGCTAGGCGCGCTGGGCAAGTCGGGGAAATTAACGCGGACGAATACGTTAAGGGCGCAGGTGACACGAATGCTCGCCGATCCACGCGCCGAATCGCTTGCGACTCGATTTGCTGCGCTCTGGTTGCGGTTGCAGGATTTGGAAAAAGTACGGCCCGATGAGTATTGGTATCCGCATTATACGGAGCAGCTCAGTCTGGCTATGCGTCGCGAAACGGAGCTTCTGTTTCATTACCTGGTGCAAGACAATCGGAGTGCGTTAGAACTCTACAGCGCCGACTATAGTTTCATGAATGAGCGTCTTGCAGAGCACTACGGCATAACAGGCGTCACCGGAGACGAATTTCGTCGCGTGTCATACCCGACTGAGCAACGTAAGGGAATATTGGGTCACGGCAGCATCCTCACCCAAACGTCTCTGGGAAATCGCACCTCGCCAGTGTTACGTGGCAAGTGGGTGGTCGAGGTGTTGCTGGGTACACCGCCACCGCCACCGCCGCCTGGCATTCCAGACCTTGAGGACACAGAGGAATCTCTTGACGGTAGGGTGTTAACCACGCGAGAACGGTTGGAACAACATCGTGCTGATCCCATTTGTGCCGCGTGTCACAAGGTGATGGATCCTATCGGTCTGGCACTGGACAACTTTGACGTCACTGGTCGCTGGCGAACGCGTGAGCACAATGCGCCGTTAGACACGCGCAGTACGTTCTATGATGGCACGGCAATAGAAACGCCTGCGGAGTTGTCCGCAGCGCTTCTAAAACGGCCGCTACCGTTGGTTCGCGAGATAACCGCCAATCTGATGGCTTATGCGCTCGGACGTCGATTGGAATACTTTGACCAACCGTTGGTTCGATCGATTGTTGCTGCCGCTGAGTCAGACGACTATCGCATGCAGCCACTTATCATGGGGGTCATCCTGAGTGACGCCTTTCGCATGAAAGAAACCTTTCCCACTGCTGAATTGGTAAGCGACCAACGCTCGCCGGATTGAAGAGGACACACGATGCATTTTGTCACCCGGAAAAAACTTGACCGACGGACATTTCTTCGCGGCGCTGGGGCGGGTATAGCTCTACCGCTCGTCGATGCGATGTTGCCGGCATTCGCAACCTCAGGCGCAGAATTGCTGACGCGACTCGTCTGTATTGAAGAGGTTCACGGCCTTCCAGGGTGTTCTAAATGGGGCATTGAACAAAATCTCTTTGCGCCGTCGACGACCGGTCGGGATTTTGCATTGTTGCCTGATAATACTTTGAAAGTTCTCGAGCCCTGGATCGACCAAATGACCATCGTCAGCAATACGGATGTTCGCATGGCCGAAGCGGCGCAACCGAGCGAGGTGGGCGCGGATCATTTTCGATCGGCAGCCACATTCTTGACCCAATCCCGTCCAAAACAAACTCAAGCCTCTGATCTTTTATGTGGCACCTCGCTTGATCAGTTGCAGGCCCAAAAATTTGGGCAAGAAAGCCTGTTGCCGTCATTGCAATTAGGCATTGAACCCACGGATAACGGGGGTGGTTGTGGCTACAACTACTCCTGCGCCTACACTGACTCCCTCAGTTGGGCATCGCCGACCGAACCATTGCCGATGATTCGCAACCCTCGCACCGCGTTTGACATGCTATTCGGCGCAGGCGGTACGGCGGCGGAACGACAGCAGCGCCGCAAGATGCACAGCAGCATATTGGATTGGGTGATTGCCGATGTCGCATCGATGAAGGCCGACCTTGGCAGCGCCGATATTGGACGAATCGATCGTTATCTCGAGAATGTTCGAGAAATCGAGCGGCGTATTCAGTTGGTGGAGCAGCAGAACACGAGTGGGGAAGAGCGTGCGTTGCCAGGTGCGCCGGCCGGCGTTCCAGATTCGTTTTCCGAGCATGTGCGACTTATGTATGACTTGCAGGTGCTCGCATTCGAAACCGACATGACTCGCGTCATTTCATTCAAGACCGGGCGTGATGCGTCCAACCGAACGTTACCTGAAAGCGGATCTGGCAAAGGTTTTCATCCTTCATCGCACCATGGTGACAAGATTGAGTCGATCCAGGAGTTCAACACCATCTGTAAATATCGCATGGAACAGCTGGCGTACTTCCTGCAACGCATGCAGGAATCGACAGTCGGCGGTGAATCGTTGTTGGATCAGTCTTTAATCATCTGGGGTTCACCGATGGGAGACGCTAACGTTCATAATCATCGCCGCTGTCCCCTGGTCTTTTTGGGCGGTGCGAACGGTGCCCATCGTGGCGGCAACCATGTAGCGGCGTCAGACGGCACCCCAATGGCCAATGCCATGCTGACAATGTTGAATCGTCTCGGTCACGATCTCGACGCGTTCGGCGATAGTTCGGGCGAGCTTTCACTCTAGAGATTCGATTATAGATATAACATGAAAAATATCACTCAAAGCGTTGTTTTAATAACGATTACTTCTTTGTCGTTGATCATATCGGACAATATCGACGCCGCCGGTCGGCTCGTCGATGCGGCAGAAACGGGTGACCGAGCTGCCGTTCGCGAGTTACTGCACACCGGTGTGGATGCCAATGACGCGCATGGCGATGGTATGACGGCACTGCATTGGGCCGCCGAGAATGGTGATCATGAGTTGGCCGAGATGTTGATTGTTGCAGGCGCCAACGTGACCGCAGGCACTCGAATCGGACGTTACACGCCGCTGCATATCGCAAGTCGCAACGGACACGCTGAGGTGGTCAGAACATTACTGGCGGCTAGCGATGATCCGGACATCCAGACGACAAACTCGGGTGTGCGGCCGCTCCATTTGGCCGCTGCCTCAGACAGCACTGCGACGGTGCAGGTGTTACTGGCGGCAGGTGCGGACGTTGCTGCGCGCGAAAGTGCCTGGGGACAAACAGCGCTGGTGTTTGCCGCAGCAGAAAATCGTATTGAGACCATTCATGTTTTGCTTGATGCGGGCGCGCAAATAGATGTCACAACCCATGTTGTTGACGTTGTTGAGCGAGAGTTGGCAGACAAAGCGGCAAACAAACGCTTGGCAGCCGCCATAACCGACTTCAAGACCAAAGCTGGCGGCGGTGCGGAATGGCTACCCGATTCGAGAGAAGTGCAAGGTGCGATCGACTTTTCTCGGGAGATTCAACGTAATTGGCCCAACGTGCCGGATCCGGCCTGCGACGAACAAGGGGACAGCGCCGGTTCCCGATTCAGTCGCTCCGAAGGTCCCAATAGCTGTAAATCAGACGCAGACGCAGATGCAGACGCGCCGCCTGAAGAGACGAGCCTCAAGCGATTGTCTTACGGCCAGATGGTGGGGAACTGGGGTGGTTTGACACCATTGCTACATGCGATTCGACAAGGGCATGTTGATACCGTGCAGGCACTGCTGGAGCGGGGCGCCGATATCAATCAGGCATCTGCCGGCGATCATACGACGCCTTTGCTAATGGCAATGGTCAATGGCCAGTATGATTTAGGCCTTATGTTGTTGGCGTCCGGTGCTGATCCGAATCTATTGAGTGATGCGGGTACGACGTCCTTATTTGCGGTGCTCGAACGGCAATGGGCGCCCTGGGCGCACTATGCGCATCCTGTCGACAATCAATTGCAGGATGCATCGTATTTCGACGTTCTGCAGGCACTTCTCGAGGCGGGCGCCAATCCCAATGTTCGACTGAAAAAGCACCTTTGGTATTCCGAATTCACGACGTCTGTGATGATGCCTGCAGGTTTGCATCAGGATGGCGCGACACCGTTTTGGCGTGCGGCACAGGCGCTCGATGTCGACGCGATGCGCCTATTAAAGTCCTTTGGCGCGGATGTGGATGTTGCGACGGTAAAGATTCCGAAACGGCGACGGGGTAGGCGCGATCCAGAGGGAGGTGAAGAAAAAGAAGTCGATCATTCCGGCATTCCGGCCGTGGAGGTGGGCGGACCCTTTATTTTTCCTGTCCATGTAGCCGCGGGGGCCGGTTACGGCCAGTACTTCATGGCACACGCGCACCGACATGCGCCGAATGGTTGGCTACCAGCGGTGAAGTTTCTGATCGAAGACTGCGGCGCCGATGTCAATGCTCGGGATGGCAATGGGTATACATCGCTACACCATGCTGCCTCGCGCGGCGATAACACGGTCATTCAATATCTGCTCGAGAAGGGTGCAGATGTCATGGTCGTCAGCCGAAAAGGCGAGACCACCGTTGATATGGCGAACGGTCCAACCCAACGCGTATCGCCTTTTCCCGACACAATCGTGCTACTCGAAGGATTGGGAGCGATAAACAACCACAACTGCGTTTCCTGCTGATCCTTTTAGGCTTCTCTCTTATCCTCTAGCAGAACGACTGATCGTCGCGCGAATTTCAGTTTGCTCGTGCGGCTCAACGCTTAGTTTTCCCGTGACACCCTCCGGCTCGCCCCACGTGATCGAAACGTCTTTGCCATATTCGATTTCATCTTCGTTAAGAATACCGATGGAAAACCAGCTGCCAGCGCTCACGGTATACGCTGCATAAACTGAAATACCGATCTGGCGCCCAGCAACTGTTACTTCGTCGTATGGAATAGTGGCGTAGTGTGCAGCGGGCGCCTCTAGGTATTTGTAGCGTTCGCTATCTCCATACAATGATCCGGCTATTTTCAGCACGTCATCTTTGTGCCAGCGCAGCCAAACTTTCTTTCGGTGCTTGCCATCGCGTTTCTTTAGTAAGGCATCACGTCCCTTAAATTCGTGGTCCCAATGAATTAGTCGGTGATACCCAAGGTCCCACGGGTCCATATAGTAGCCTTCAATTTGCTCGCTCATGTGGCTGCCGCCTATGGACAGCATTCCTTCGAAACCATCCGCCGGTAGCCATTCGCGATAGGCCAACATGTCATCGCCTGAATATATGGCTGGCAACACCGAACCAACCCATCCTGATTGTGGACCTGCCGTTGAGTAAGTTCGTCCACCGCCACGTTTCATGCCCAGCAGTTCACCGGCAGAAATTAAAGTCTCAAGAACTGCCTGCTTGTGTTCGTATGGTCCCCAAAATTCCATGCCGGGCGCGTCAGCCATGCCATGACGAAGACCTGTGACTTGGCAATCACCAATTTTGAACTCACACATGCTAAAGAACTTGGTGTCGGGCACAGGGCCGCCGTTGCAAGCTTCGAGAATCGCGAACGCATTCGGCCCTTGCAGTTGTAAGCGAAAATCACGTCGACGATTGTCTCCGTCCAATACACGCTGAGTGCGTGAGATGTTGACGTCATAGTTCTTGGTGGCGGCAACGAAACTGATCCAGTTTCCTGAGGCCGGTTTGCCGATGATATTGAGACTGCCATTGGCAAGATGGAAGACAATCGCGTCTCCGATGATGTAACCATCATCTGCACAGTTAACCATCTGTACGGCACGCATCGGTTCGAAATTCGAAAAATCATTAATGGATAAATCGGATAACAGCCGAAATTTATCCGGCCCGGTCACGTACACATCGGACATATGGTAGGACTGATCGAACAATACGGCAGAGTTTATCCAGGCGGCTTGCTCATCACGCCAGTTGGTATGTTCGTCCGGGACCGGAAAAACATAGAACCCTGTCGGTGAATTTCTGAGCGCATCTCGCAGATTAGGGACGCGATGAAATTTTTCTTCAAGTGAATTGTGTTCCACGTTGTTTCTCCTGCGGCAACCTCGGCAAAACTCTAGTTGAAAAGGACGACGATTACATGAATTGATTTGCCAGCAGCAACGGTTGGCGAGACAAGTGGCGGCGGTAGATCCGACCTTCGTGTGTTAACGGAGGAGGGTCGTCTTTGAGAGAGTAGCATCGGCATTCGCAGCCCACGACACGTCTTTGCGAGCGTAGCGAAGCGATCCAATGCTAAAGTGATCGGATCAACGCATCTAGGGTCGCAATGAAAGCCGGGGAAAGAATATTATTTTTGATAGGCAGGTCGCTACTCGGCCTATATTTTATCGTGCCGGGAATAATGAAAGTAACGGGTTTTTCAGGCACCGCAGAATACATGGCTGCGCATGGCATGATTTTCGTGCCTTTCTTTCTGGTGCTGACCATTATCATCCAAATTGGTAGCGGTATTTGTTTGGTGATGGGTTACCGTATGAAAGAAATCGCATTTGTTCTTGCCGGTTTGGTTTTGGTGATCAGTCTGGTAATGCATAATTTCTGGTCGCTGGAAGAGGGCATACAGAAAGGCCATGAAATGCAAAATTTCATTAAGAATATGGCCATCATGGCGGGCTTAATGGTGTTGGCGGGTGGTGTTTCGAAACTGGAATCTAACGACCGAGAATAGTTTTGGGTTAGTAGCCGTGCTCAAAATCAACGATATGTTTTAGCGTTTCTCCCCGTAGGAAGCGTTGATAGTTTTCAACAAAGATCGGCACGAGCAGTAATGGGTGGCTGATTGCAGAGATGTGCGCCGTAATTGATAAATTTGGCGTATCCCAAAGAGGGCTATCGTCGGGAAGTGGCTCTTCGTCAAATACGTCTAATACTGCGCCAGCAAGCGATCCTCTATTAAGGGCAGCCATCAGTGCATCATCATCAACAACGCTGCCGCGACCGACGTTAACGAAGCAGGCGTGAGCGGGTAAATGCGCAAGTGCTTCCGCATCCAACAAATTCTGGGTTATCGGTGTGTCGGGCAAGGTTGAAACCACGTGATCGCATTGCCTGAGAAAATCATGCAGTTCTTCGACCGATAGAACGTTCGCAATTTCTTCAGTGCTTCTGCCTGAGCGACTTAAGCCGATTACTTTTAGTCCCATATACTTGGCAGACATTGCGATGTGTTGTCCAATTGAACCCGTACCCATGATGCCCAGTTGCTTACCAGCTAAGGGTTCAGAGTGTGCTTGGAACCAATTGTGTTTGCGTTGTTCTGCGAGGCGTTGATTGATCTTCAATTCATGCGCAAGCAAATACCCTAAGGTGTACTCGGACATTTGCGGTCCAAAAACATCTTTAACGCCGGTCAGAATGTAATCCCGTTGAGCGTGCTCGATGAATGGTGTGACACCGGCCCACGACGACTGAACCCATTCGATCGTTGGCATCTGCGCCAGTAGTTCAACAATCATTACAGGGCTGCCGAAGAGAATCGTTTCGTTCGAATAAGATGCGAGTGCTTGCTCCACTGTGGTGCATGCCTTTACCGGAATGGGCTCCGAGGCGAGTCGCCCAATCTCTTGTTCAAATTCATTCGCAATAGAAGTCACGATCAAACATTTTTTCATTTGCTTACTGGCCAAAATTCGCAGAGATTTGATTCATCAATTCTGATCTCATTGATAGACAACCGAGCTGATAATGGCCAGATGATCGCTCACGCCGCGTTTGAAGGCTTCAACATTGATGCGTTCGTCATTGCCATGAATGCGCACAAATTCAGCTTCAGGGACAACCGTCGGATCGAATCCGTAGCTAACGATGCCTAAATCACGGGTGAAGTGGCTGTCAGTAAATCCAGTCGACACTGATGGCATGACGCGCGACCCAGGATGTCGCTCAGCCGTAACCTCTTCGATCGCTAAATAAAGTAGCGAATCCGTGGATGAAACCGCTGGTGTAAACGCCATCAGCACTTCAACCTCAACACCGGTGTCCTTAATCATTTCCCGCAAATTGTCGACGAATTCTTCGCTGGGTCGATCAGGCAAAATACGGCAGTCTAATTCAGCCCATGCTTCTGGCGGCACGACGTTAATCTTGTTTGACGCTTCAAACCTTGTCATCGAGCAGGTGTCGCGAGTTAAAGCGTGTAGAAAAGGCGAGTGTAGTTGCAGTTTTCGTAAGAACCCTGGTTCCTTAATGGCATTCGCGATATTGCTGTACGCCTCTTCCCATTCTGAGGAAACGCTAAGCGAAAGTGAATGAAACATAGAATCAACTGCCGGAACGATACGTGCAGGGAATGGGCTGGTACGCAATACATTCAATGCGTCGACTATTCGTGTAACAGAAGAGGTGGGGTTGGGCATCGAACCATGGCCCGGTGTGTCAACTGCCGTTAGACGAAGCCAAACCGGAACCTTTTGAGTTACCTCGACGTTGAATATTAATTCTTTATCTGATTGCTCGCCATTGCCGCCTTCATTAATCAAAAGTCCTGCGCCCGCGAAAATTTCCGGGTGGTGTTCGACCAGCCAACCAGCGCCGTAATACCCGCCTGCCTCTTCGTCTGCGGTAGCGACCAACAAAACGTCGCGGTTAAGGGGCGCGCCGGCTCGATGCAGGCTGATGAATGTCGCAAGCTGCGACATGCCGGTGCCCTTCATGTCTAACGTTCCGCGGCCCCATAAATATCCGTCTTTGATCTCGCCAGACAACGGATCGGTGGTCCAATACTCGCGATTGGCGGGTACAACGTCAGTGTGTTGCAACATGATCAACGATGGTTCGTCGCCACCTTCAAGTCGAGCCCAAAGATTGCCGCGTCCTGGTGCACTTTCGGCTGTTTTATACGGAATACCTTCTGCGTCGAGAATGGCAGCAATAAATTCGACGGCGCGAGTTTCATTACCCGGTGGATTGATGGTGTCGATTCTAACGATCTGTTGTAGCCAATCGAGCGCCTCGTCTTCAATGGATTGTGCATGGGCCGCGGTTGCAAAAAAGAAGAGCGTCGCGATTAATGTGCCTCGAATATTCATTCAAATCCCCGGTTGTTGCGTAAATTTTTTCGCCAGCCAAAATACGTTGGCCAGCATTTTGTGAATACTATTTTTCAATAGGATAACGTCTAAAAAAATCCCATACGACATCCATCCCTGCACTGACCACTTCGTCGCGCGACTGGGGACAATGGTCCTGGCCTGGCATCGTGTCATATTGTTGTTCGGTGACACAGGTCGCCAGAATAGATTGTACGCGTTGCCCCGGCCAATCATGACGCCCGCCAGGCTCCATACAACTCACGACTTCCTGGCCGCTGGTGCGGCAATCAGAATAGGCGGTGCAAACCAGACCGGCTGTGTTAGAGAATTGGTTTTCCCAGTCGGAAGGCCCAACGTCGCATGCAAGGTGGTCGGCCCAGATCTTGGCCGTTTTTGCGGCGGTCGTGTAAATGAATCCATCACCGCCGGGTTGGCCGTCAAATCGAACGGTGTTGTCCTTGTCACCGTACAAATGCAACATCGGCACGTCGACTGTTGGGCCACACGCATACCCGGGTGCTAACTGAGCAATGATCGGCGCGACGGCGGCAAATCGGTCCGAAAGATTGCAAGCAAGTCGCAACGCCATCATGCCGCCATTGCTGACGCCCAGAAGATAGGTGCGCTCGGTGTCGGTTGAGAATTCTGCTTCGACCTGAGCCATCATTTTCTCGAAGAAACCAACGTCGTCGTAGCAACCGGTCCACGCACAACGATTGCACTCACCACATTCAGCCGGGCATGGGTAGGCATCAGCTTTCTCAACGCAGTGTGGACCTTCCGCTTTTGGACCTTGATTTGCCGCTAAATCGTTCCACGAGGTTACGCGGTACGAAAAGCCCATCGGTCCATCTATCCCAAAATGTGATCCCTGCGGGTAGACGGCGATATAGCCGTTGTCGTCAGCGTGCGGATTCATGCTGTGTGCGGCCTCGAAACCCGTCGCGGTACTTGTGTAGCCGTGTACGGCGTAAACGACTGGTGCTGGCAGTTCAATTCCCTCTGGCACATGGACGAAGTATTCACGCTCAATTCCATCGTGGTTGAGCGTGCGTCGATGCATGGATGTAGCGTCCGTCATTTCTGAGCTGTCTGTGTTCGCGTCTTCCGAGCAGCCAACGGCAACGATCAATAGGACTAACACGACTGACTGACAAAATTTCACGTTTGGTTTACCTACAGTCGTTGGATCAAGGTTACTATTCTCGCCTCACTGGAGCGAAAAGGAAAATCCTCATGAGAAAATCGCAACGATCGAGACTTCAAGCCGCTACGTTTAGCCTGTTGTTGCTGATTTCGGCCAGTGTGGTCGCCGATGACGCGGCAGACCTACAGGCAATGTTGGATGCATTCCTGAGTGGCGTGACTGAAGCCGATACGCACGATCGTTTTTGGGCAGAAGATTTAATTTACACCTCTTCCCGGGGAACACGAACGACCAAGGCCGATATCATGTCCGGATTTACTGGTGCGGACGAGGGTAGTAGCGCTGGTGGCCCCGAATATTCCGCAGAGGACGTCCAAATTCAGGTCTACGGCAATTCGGCGATTGTCGCGTTCCGTTTGGTCGCAAGCCCGGAGGGCGACACGTCTCAGCAGGAATATTTAAATACGGGCACTTTTCTGAAGCGGAACAATGAGTGGAGCGTTGTCGCTTGGCAGGCGACGATCATTCCGGAGACGATCATTCCGGCTCAGTAGCGGAGTGTGAAGTTCGGGTAAGGCGAATCGCCAGGAGAACCGCGGCCTCTAACGGCGGCGGTCAGACGTGGACATCGGGACGGACCGGTTGCCGGCCCCGTTCAGCAACCCTACTCGGGTGGCGTCACATCAAACTCGATTGCCGCAAGCTGGCTGGGCGACTTGCCTATTCGCTCCAGGAACACGGGCCACCGCGGATCGTCGTGCAAATTCGAGAACAGCTTATCGTCGCCAATATCGGAGAGGGCCGGATCTTTCTCGGTGACGGCCTTGTTTAGCCAGCTAAAGGCATCGTCTGGCTCAGAGCGATAGGCGTATATTGCCGCGATATCCGGCTGCACCGCGGCCTCGCCATCATTCGTCTTCGCTTTCTGCACCATGGTCTCGGGCATCAGTCGATCGGCGATCAGCCCACTAATGGCCAGTGCCAGCATGACAACAATCAGGACATTCATTTTGTGCCCGATTTCGGGCTTGATCGACTGGCCGCTGTCGATATTGGTCTCTCTTCTCAAGCCTTCCGGGGTCATCTCGTAGACCCAGGAGAAAATCAGAACGAACGGGAAACCGAGGGCCAGGAGCAGGAAGATCGTCTTACCGATCCAATGGGGCAGCTCGAGAAGTGACATCGATAAATCCGCGACCTGCAGAATTAACCAGGAAGCGACCGCGTAGAGTAGCGTCATCTTGACGACGTTGCGCCGCTTGAGTTCGTCGAAGAACGACATCGTTGTTGTTATAGCCTCGCCTCGGCCAGAACCAGCCGTCTGCGAGTAATTTGCTGGCGGTTCTAGTCCGCGGTGCCCGTTTCTGACCTATTGATCACCCATCTCAATTTTGGTTCATCTACATTCGCTCAAACAAAATTGGCGCGGTTTTCATGCCGCTTCTTTCTCCGCATTCGAATTCCGTATTGTAGGCCGAGAAGCGGCACAGCCAGTCGTAGTAAGGCAAATAGTACTCGCCCTCTGCTGTCAGGCTAAAGGTAGTCTCTAGTTGTCCTTGTACGAACAGTGGCACTTCCTTGTCTTTGTCTAACTGAATTCCAATTTCAGCGTTTTGCGATTTGTAACGACCGACATACATTTCCAGCTCTGTCGAGGGCACTCTTTTCGTTGCCAATGAGACAGGTCGACTCACAATGTTCTCACCTTCGTAAAGCGCCATGACGTTTACTGCCAAATTCGCTGGTTGCGCCGCATTCGATGAAATAACGGTAATGGTTTGTTCGCTGTTTAGGTCAATGGACACATGCGCGAACACATCAGTGCTTCCTGATGAAAGTTCCAGAACGCCATCGGTGGGCGACGGGAAGAGGGTGCTGCTTAGTGATTCTGAGAGTAGGTCGCCGGAGTAGGCGCTCTTGATAAGTTTCGTCAGGTCGGCCGCATTTGCACGTAGCGAGCCGCTGCCTATCAGGTTCTCTGCGCAATACGGGCTGGCAAGCGTTCGTTCGCCAAATCGATGACCTGGCAGGTAACGCAATACAGTGTTTTCATTTGCCTTGGCAATGTTTGCATGTGCCAGTGAAGGATATCCGTTGTCGGTAAACTCGCTTTTGATGTAATCCGTGTAACTTTGCTTGCTCGCAATTTCAATGATTCTGGCCAGCAGCGCATAACCACCGTTTGAGGTCAGCTTTCGTACGCCGGGTTTGAATCGTAGCGGTTCGGAAGACAGCCCGTCGATTATAGTGTTCAGGGACATCGGTTTTGACGTGTCGAACCATGTCAGTCCCTGCGTATCGAGGACACCGGAGGTGTGCTCAAGCAGGTGCAATATCGTGATGCGACGTGCAGCTGGAAACTCAGGGAGAAAGTCGGCGAGCCGAGATTGCAGTGAGAGTTTGTCAGCTTCGATTAGTCGACCGATCGCTGCGCGTGTAACGATCTGAGAAAGATTTCCGATCAGATACGTTGTGTCAGCGGAAATCGGTCTCGCCTGCGCGTAGTCAGAAAACCCAAATACTTGCTGGTGGCGAACTTCGTCTGCATCAAGAGTAAGAACGATGCCGTCAAAAGCGGCAGCGAGTTGCAGCCCACTTAGATATCGTTCGATTGCATCAAGATTGTTTGCCCACGCCGTGCTCAGAATCCCCAGAATTCCGGCAACGAGTAATGTCTTGGCGAGTAGGCTTGGCATTGAACGGTGGCGAAATATCTATCCTAGTCGCGGACAACCTTGGAACGCGATCTCGCTGGGTACGATCTCACCTGCATTGTCTAAGCGAAACTTCGCCGCGTGACTCGCGCCAGTACGTTGGTGAGCAGCAACAAAAATAGCGTTAGGACACCGAGCGTGCCACCACCACTGCCGCCGCCGCCGCCGCCAACAGTAGCAGTAGGGGGAGGTGCGGGTGGCGGCTGATTGATGAGCGTATTGGGAGTTGGGCTTAATCCGGCAGCACCGGCAGAATCGACTATCGGATCGCTGATGGTCACGGCCGTGACGATGACGAGATTGGTCGCATCCGGATCACCGCCATTGTCGCTTCGTAGCGGGAGTTCGTTAAATGGAGACCCAAAATTAAACCGCTGCAATGCCGCAATCGCGTCCACGACGTCCATACCATTGCCCACAACTTCGCCGAATGCGGTAAAGCCAGCATTTTGTAGGTCGAGGTTGGCGCTGTTGTCCGCTAAATTGAAAAACCACTGGTTGGTTGCGCTATCTGGCAGGCTGGTTTTAGCCATTGCAATCGTCCCACGCAGGTTCGAAAACTCTGGTTCGTTGGTGATTGCAGCATTCGATAGAACGGCTGTTGCGGGCCAGGCCAGGTTAAAAGTAAATCCGCCACCCTGGACAATGAAGCCGGGCACTGACCGATGCATGATCGAGCTGGTGTAGGCGCCATTGTTGACGTAGTCGAGGAAATTCGCGACGGTTGTGGGGGTCGCGTTATCATAGAGATTAACTTCAAAGGGCCCCATAACTGTTTGAAATTCAACAACTGTTGCTTCAGATTTTTGCGGCAACATACAAACTATTGTTGCCAACATAGATAATAGTGGTGTCAAGATTCGAGTGTTCATTTTCATCGATCAGATTCCATTTCAAGGCCTGAGAGGCTTCCGGAAAGGCCGCAGCGGCGCATCATACACAGTTCTGACACCGTGTTTTCGCGTGAGTTTCGCCGGTGTTGCCCGAATTATCTTAGTGGCGACGTATTAGCGGCTAAGCCTTCATTAGGCTTAATCGCCTTCAAAACTTCACGCGTCAGATCGAAGTTATCAAACCCCTGACCCTTGTAGTCCAGGCCGCGACGTACGATCACGATGTCATGAGAGGGCACAACAATCACGTATTGGCCCCGATTTCCTGCGGTTGAGTAGGCGTCCGCAGGCACGTCAGTCCGATCGTCGGGTACAAGCCACCATTGGCCGCCGTAGAACTGGCCTCGGTCTGCGGTGGCGGGCGCTGGCGTAGTGACAAAATCGATCCATTCCTTCGAGATCAATTGCTCTCCATTCCATGTTCCGCCCTGCAGATAGAGGAGCCCGAATCTCGCGAGGTCTCGGGCATTGGTGTAAACCTGACTGCTCAGGATGAAATCGTGAAAGCGATCGGCGCTGATCAAGGTGTTACGCATGCCAATTTTGTCCAGCAACGCACGACGTGGGTACTCTTGATAGGCCGTATCACTACCCAGGGCATTTTTCATGGCGAGTACGGCGAGCAAGGTATCGTAGTTTTCGTAATCCCAATACGTTCCGGGCTCTCTGACGACCGCACGTTGTCTGGCGCCGTTGACTGAACTCGCACCCGCCCAATAGGACATGCCCGATCCAGTGACATATTCCATGCCCTGGTTGTCTAGGGGGTAGAGGCCAGTCGACATATTTAGCGCATGTCTCAGTGTGATTTCGTTTCGCGGGTCTTCTTCGTGGGTGCGAATGTCAGGCAACCACTCAAATCCCAGTGGGTCGTCCAGACTCATTTGCCCCTTATCCACCAGCATTCCAATTAATGTTGAGGCGATGCTTTTTGCGGTAGACCACGTTCGGGTCCGTGTCTGCTCGTTAATGCCCTGCGCATAACGTTCGTGAATGATGTCGCCCTGATAGACGACGATGAGGCTGAGTGTGTCTTGCTCTGGTGTATCGCGGTCAAACGTCCAGTCTGAGGCAGCTTGTAGCGCGTTGGCGTCAACATTGAGCGAGGGGACGAGCGTTGGTACGAGGTCGCCATTCGGCCAGGGAACGGTATTAGCATCGCGGTCTACATAAGGCAGGTCTAATTCTGGGAGAGAGTCGATGTCATCAAAGGTCATGTCGGGCGCCATCACGACGCAGCCAATGCCCTTGCGGAATGCGGCGTGAATAACAATGCCCGAATTCGGTCCGCCAATGGCGACGGCCTGTAGGTCCGTCCGCACTTCGTATTCACCGCCATCGATATTGCCCACATAGCCGCCGAAGCGATCAGACGTCAAATACGCGAGCTCCTGGTCGAATACCTGCTCGAGCGTACGGTGTGACGTAAAAAGGCCGTTACACATCAACACGGCTTGCACGCCGTTGCGAATCATTTGGCGATTGGTCGCGAAATAATCGAAGTTTTCCTCCTGTTGTGCGTTCACGGGAGAGATGGTGGCTAGCAGAGCGAGCTGTGCTGTCAGGACGAATCGGAGCATATCGATCACCGCAAGGTGTGAAGATGAGTGGCAACGAATATAATCTATGCGGTTCCAACAAGGAACAAGGTATCGGCAATGGGAGATAGGAAATGAGGCTGTACGGGCTTTTGGTGTTTTGGGTGTTTTGCGTTTCTGACGGATTCGCAGCAGACCCGATGGAGGAATTTGGCACAACAGCGAGCAATGTCTTTTTCTATTACGAAGACCTGGATGCGGCGACTGAATTTTACAGTGACATCATGGGGTTTCGAATTGCGGCGGACTATGGCACCGCGAAGATTATGCAAGTAGCACCGAAATCCTTTATTACACTAGTCGATCATGAGTCCGGGATGCACTCTGCAGACGAACCAAAAACAACGGCGATTGCGATTGTGACCGATCAGCTGGACGAATGGTGGGATTACATTCAAACCCAGGACGTCGAGATGCGGACAACCGAATACAACACTGTTCCGGGTCGCGCCCATCACGGTTTTGTCGCAGTGGACCCCGAGGGATACTTTTTGGAATTTGAGCGCTTCAACCCACATCCCGAAAACGAGTGGTTAATGCCGGTACTGGATGCAACCGATACTTTGTACGCACGCCCGGATTCGAACGTTCCCGAAGGTCTTGGTTTTAAGGCAACGGTGGTCTGGTTTTACTACAAAGACATGGCGGCAATGCAGCGGTTCTATGAAGACACGCTAGGCTTCGATCTCATCGTCGATCAGGGTTGGGCGAAAGTTTATCCGGTCGGGCCTACCGGCTATTTTGGCCTGGTTGATGAGAAACGGGGAATGCACAATTACACGGAAACCAAAGCGGTGACTCTTTCGCTAATAACGTCCGACGTCGATGGCTGGTATGACTACGCCAAGAACAACGATGCGATTGCCATGCGTTCGGAAGAGATTTCTGATTCAGACCATTATCGTGCTTTCGTGGCCTACGATCCAGAAGGCTACTACCTGGAATGGGACATATTTAAAGCCTCGCCAGAAAATACAGACTTGGTGCGTGCAATTAACGCGGAGTAAGTTAGATGACGATTGATAAAGTTCGGCGCAATATGTTGAAAACTTCCTCGGCCGGTATCATCGCTACCGCGTTCGGTACGACGACGGCGCAAGCTCAATCGCAAGCGATGGGTGCGGCGAATTTGCAAATCAATGCGTTTCACGTCGAGCATGAACTTAAGCCGCTCGCTTTTAAATCATCATTATTGGACGGCCTCTCTGCACGACTCATCGATTCACACTGGGCGAACAACTATGGCGGTTCGGTGCGAGCGCTGAATACCGTGAACAAGCGACTAGCCGAGGCCTTGGCCGCAACAGATACGCCGGCATTTATATACAACGACCTGAAACGTGAGCACTTGATGCGAACAGGTTCAGTAATACTGCATGAATACTACTTCGACAATCTGGGCGGCGATGGCAAGGCGCCTGCATCAGTTCGTTCGTTGCTCGCTGCATCCTTCGGCGATTTCAATCGATGGGAAACCGAATATCGAAAAATAGGCGCGGGCCTAGGCGGTGGCGCCGGTTGGGTTGTGTTGGCGTACAACCGTCATTTTCAGGTGTTGGAAAACTACTGGATGGCCGATCATATGCACTCGCCAGCAGATTCGGTTCCGTTACTGGTAATGGATATGTACGAGCATTCTTATCAGATGGATTATGGTTCGGCGACCGCTCGATACATCGATGCCTTTTTTAGCAACATCAATTGGGATGAAGTGATGTTGAGAATTGAAGCATTGGCTCGGACTGCTAAATGAAAGATTGCAATCAATGCGGCAAGTGTTGCATCAACTATGCGAACGGTGGTTTGTCAGCGTCGACAGATGAAATTGATTGGTGGGATACGTATCGACCTGACATAGCGGCGTACGCCAAAGACGGAAAAATTTGGGTCAGCCCAGAGACTGGTGAGCCGTTGAGCAGTTGTCCGTTTCTGGAAAAAGTGCAGGGTCAAAATAAATATACCTGTCAGATCTATTTCGATCGTCCGAATGACTGTAAGTATTACCCGGTTAATATCGCGCAGATGCAGAAAGACGAATGCGAGATGCTGGAATTGCGAGATTTGAAGAATCTACGCAAAGCGCAGCAAAAGCTGGATCGACTAATGATCGATAGTCGCCCAGCGTTTGAATAAACTGGGTCAGAGCCCAATAAAGGGCTCTGACCCAGTTTTGAACTCGTAGGTCTCGCCGGGCACGAACAACAGTACTAACAGATTGCGTAACCGTTTCTGAGCGTAGTTTTGGACAATCGTGGCGGGCAGCATCTTAGCTTTCGCTGATCAGTCGATAGCCTGCGCCGCGTACGGTCACCAGGAATTGCGGGTCTTTAGGATCCAGCTCAATTTTCCGCCGTAACTTCGCAATATGGATGTCGACCGTTCTTGTCTCGATATCGAGGTTCTTAGCGTAACTCCATACTTTTAAAAGTAATTATTCTCTAGGAATTGGCCGGTCAGGATGTTGAGCGAGATACGCCAGTAACTCGATTTCGCGCTTCGTAAAGCTCAGTTCGTGGCTGCCGTTTTGCCCGCTAAGATTCTCGGTATCAATGCTCAAGTTACCGAGTTGAATCGTTCTGGCCTGCTCGACGCCCGTTTTCGAACGCCTGAGGACTGCCTCGATGCGTAGGATTAACTGCTGAATTGAGAAAGGTTTAGCGACATAGTCGTCCGCGCCGAGCTTCAGGCCTTGTACGATCTCCTCGTCAGAGGTTTTGGCTGTCAGCATGATGATGGGCTGGTCCCGATCGTCCTCGCGAATGCGGTTACAGATTTCGTAACCATCCATGCCGGGGAGCATGATATCGAGCAAAATTAGCGCGAACTTGCCGCTTTGCGCGAGTTTCAAGCCCTCCGGACCCGTTGCAGCGCTTTCGACCTCGTAGCCGTGATAGACAAGTACGTCGATCAGGCCCTCGCGAATGGCCTCTTCATCTTCAACGACCAGTATTGGAATCTTGGTGTTCGTCATGGTTTTAGGCCATCAGCTTACCGCAGTCTTGTGCGTGTCTGAATGTAACGTTTTTGTAAAATCAGTGGCTTAGACGTGTAACAGCGCCAGACCTTTTCCGCTGCTGTCGCTTGGTGTACAACATCTGCCTGCCGACGCGATGTCCGCGGGCACACGACTTTGCTCGTTCATTTTTCCAGGGGGCTACATGTTCACGAGTACTCAATTACGAATCGGTTTTTCCGTTGTCGCATTGCTGCTGATTTCGGCCTGCGCCAAAGAACCAACGACCGAGCAGGCAGTGGAGCCAACTGCAGAGCATGCAGTCGATTCTGAAGCGGCTCGACTCGCTGCACGTGCAGCGAACGTGACCATCATCAGAGACGATTTTGGTGTACCCCACATTTACGCGAAGACGGATGCTGATGCGGTCTTCGGCATGCTGTACGCCCAAAGTGAAGACGACTTTAATCGAGTTGAACAAAATTACATCTGGGCCACCGGACGTTTAGCGGAAGTGGAGGGCGAGGATGCGCTCTATAGTGACCTTCGTGCGCGCCTCTATATGACAGTCGCTGAGGCGAAAGCTGCATACGAAAGTGCTCCTCAGCCTCTGAAGGATCTCTGTGATGCCTTTGCCGACGGCATCAATTACTACCTGCGAACCCACCCTGATGTTACTCCGCGCTTGCTGACCAAATTTGAGCCGTGGATGCCCATGTTTTTCAGTGAGGGATCGATCGGGGGTGATATTGAATCCGTGGACGAAGATGGCATTAGAGCGTTCTACGGGGGTGAGTCTCCTGCGGAAAAACTGCAGGTAGCAAACGCTGATGGCGAATTCCTTAAAGAGCCGCGCGGGTCCAATGGTTTCGCGATAGCGGGCGAACACACGGCATCCGGCGATGCGATGCTCCTGATCAATCCACACACGTCATTCTTTTTCCGTGGAGAAATTCATGTGGTTAGCGAAGAAGGGCTAAACGCCTATGGTGCGGTGACCTGGGGCCAGTTTTTTGTTTATCAGGGTTTCAACGAAGATACCGGTTGGATGCATACCTCGACGCGACTTGATTTCATGGACGACTTTGTCGAAGACGTGTACGAGGAGAATGGCAATCTCTTTTACCGCTATGGCGATGAAAATCGACCCGTTGAGGTGTCAGAGGTGACGCTCAAGTACAAAGACGGCGACGGCATGTCTGAGCGAACCTTTCCGATGTACCACACGCATCATGGGCCGGTCACACATCTTATCGATGGAAAATGGACGGCGACCAAGTTGAATTGGGATCCTGTGCGGGCGTTACAACAATCATTCACTAGAACTAAACTTGAAAATCACGAACAGTTCTGGGAAATGATGGATATACGAACCAATTCTTCGAATAACACGGTCTATGCAGATTCCAGCGGCAACATTGCGTATTACCACGGTAATTTCGTTCCGCGTCGCGATTCGACTTTTGATTATTCGCAACCGGTTGATGGTAGTAATCCGGAGACGGATTGGCAGGGACTGCATGAAGTAGAGGAAATTGTCACCATTGTGAACCCGGGCAATGGCTGGATTCAAAATACAAACTCTACGCCGTTCACTGCAGCAGCAGAATTCAGTCCAAAACGAGAAGACTATCCGGTGTATATGGCACCTGACGCTGAGAATTTCAGGGGGCTGCATGCAGTACGCGTGCTTACCGGTGTTACGGATCTGACTCTGGATGGGTTACTTGATATCGCCTATGACACTTACCTACCTGGTTTCGAGAAATTGATTCCTGGATTGGTTGATGCTTATGACCAGTCTGGTAATGCTTATCCGGAACTGGAGAGTGCCATCGGCGTTCTGCGCGATTGGGATTTCCGCGTTTCAGCTGATTCCATCGCGATGACGTTGGCGCACTTTTACGGTAGCCAGTATAACGAAGACGGTGTTCGCCCGGAAAACGCGACGACGTTGGAGCGCTTTAATCATTTTGGCGAAGGATCGCCACATGAGGAACGGCTCAAGGTTTTCGCATCAACAGTGGCGATGCTCGAAGCGGATTTTGGTCAGTGGGATACGCCCTGGGGGGAAGTTAACCGATACCAAAGGTTGAACGGAGATATTCAGCAACCTTTTAATGACAACGAGTCGTCGCTACCGATTGGTATGGCGTCTGGAAATTGGGGCGCTTTAGCCTCATTTGGTGCGCGACGTTACCCAGGTACGAAGAAGCTTTACGGAACCTCAGGCAACAGTTTTGTTGCCGTAGTTGAGTTTGGCGAAAAGGTGAAGGCGAAAAGCATGTTGGCTGGTGGACAGAGTGGCGACCCTACATCGCCGCATTTCGACGACCAATCACAGCGCTATGCTGATCGTGCCTTTAAGGACGTTGCGTACTATCGAAAAGATGTCGAGGCGCGGGCGATCCGAACTTATCATCCGGGCGACTAGTATTGGGACAGTGCATGATGGATCGCCGCGTGGCTCTGTACGCCGTCAGCGCCTATGGGACAGATATAGATCTGGTTTAAGAGAGAGTTTTTGTTCATCCTAAGCTGAGGAGTTGAGA
>Ga0209403_10000747_pt1 | contig 46471 bp, 49 predicted proteins | sample ArcticOcean_MG_C_8_FD_187440 | JGI IMG/M metagenome (GOLD analysis project Ga0209403, IMG submission 187440) | Marine microbial communities from western Arctic Ocean - ArcticOcean_MG_CB11_86 (SPAdes) (version 2) | ecosystem: Environmental > Aquatic > Marine > Oceanic | place: Arctic Ocean... | reverse complement strand
AAATAGAACCAGATGGTAAATTAATCTGGACCTATAAGGAAGCGATGGTTCCTGACGTAATGCCCAAATCGCTTTTGGTTATAGGCTCAGGCGCAATTGGTATTGAATTTGCGAGTTTTTATAGGACCTTTGGTGTAGATGTTACGGTTGTTGAACTACTGGCGCATATTCTACCAGTTGAAGATGAAGAGATATCCCAGCTTGCTCAAAAGGCGTTCGTGTCACAAGGCATGCAAATCTTGACTTCGGCAACTGTAACTGCGCTCAAAAAAGGCCAAGACAATGTAACAGCAACCATCACTACTGACGGTAATTCTATCGAAACCACATTCGATCGAGCAATTTTAGCAGTTGGTATTACAGGCAACGTAGAGAACCTGGGTCTTGATGCCACAGATGTTCTCGTCGATCACAACCATATTAAGATAGATAAATGGGGGAAAACAAACGAGCCCGGTGTCTACGCGATTGGAGACGTTGCGGGGCCACCTTGGCTTGCCCACAAGGCAACTCACGAAGGAATAATTTGCATTGAGAAAATTGCCGGTATGCCAAATATTCACCCACTTGATACACGCCGCATCCCAGGATGCACTTATTGTCACCCCCAAGTGGCCAGCGTGGGAATGACAGAAGCGATTGCAATAGAAAAAGGCTACAAAGTGAAGGTGGGGCGCTTCCCATTCGCTGGTAATGGTAAAGCAATTTCTTTGGGTGAACCTGAAGGTTTGGTCAAAACCATATTTGACTCTTCGACGGGTGAATTACTGGGGGCCCATATGATTGGAGCTGAAGTTACCGAGCTTATCCAAGGCTACTGTATTGCAAAATCTTTGGAGACGACCGAGATTGAATTGATGGAAACAATATTCCCCCATCCAACTTTATCTGAGATGATCCACGAGTCTGTGCTAGACGCCTACGGACGAGTGATACACTTTTAACCTTAGGGCTTTATACCACGTTGACTGAGATCCAAATAATACTCGCCTTCCAGACCGTCATTTCTAATATCCGCAGTGTCAGATGTATCGCTAGAAACCATAAAAGTACCAAAATTTATAGAATCAACCTCTCCCTTGCACAGTGTGATTACAACTTGATAGAAAGTGACAATGCACAACAATAGCAGTATCCGCCACCCAGAACTTCGCAAAAAACCAGTTAATCCTTCCCCCAGGAAGCCTGACTGGATTAGGGTTAAGGCACCCATCTCGCCAGTTTACGAAAAAACTAAACAACTCATAAGTAATTTAGGCCTCACGACCGTCTGTGAGGAGGCGGCCTGCCCCAATATAGGAGAATGTTGGGCACAAAAGCACGCCACTGTCATGATCCTGGGAGAAATTTGTACTCGCGCATGTGCCTTCTGTAATGTCCGTACAGGAAAGCCAGGTCCTGTCAATCCATTGGAACCAATGAACGTAGCCAACATGGCCCTTAAAGCTGACATGCGCCATATGGTTATCACATCCGTGGATCGGGACGACCTTCCAGACGGGGGGGCCAGCCAATTTGCAAAGTGTGTTCACCTAGTTCATTCAATGTCTCCAGATACCACTGTGGAGATCTTAACCCCAGATTTTCTTAACAAAGAGGGCGCCTTAGAAATTTCTCTTTCCGCCAGACCGGAAGTCTTCAACCACAATCTTGAAACTGTACCGAGGCTCTATCCCACTATCCGACCTGGTGCTCGTTATTTCCATAGTTTGAGACTTTTAGAAAGAACTAAAGAGTTGTCCCCTGGGATATTCACTAAATCGGGAATCATGGTAGGCCTAGGTGAGGGAAGTCATGAGGTTCTTCAGGTTATGGATGACCTAATATCGGCGAGAGTAGACTTTCTTACAATTGGTCAATACCTCCAACCAACACTTCGACATGCCTCCATTGATCGATTTGTGACACCGGATGAATTTTCTGAATACGCAGAACTGGCTACAGCAAAGGGATTTCTGAACGTCTCGGCTTCTCCGCTTACTCGTTCATCTTATCACGCTGACAAAGGTTTTAAGAAATTGTTACAGGCCCGCCAAAACAAACTCGCGTCCTCCCGTACTGGCTAATGACTTGAATGCAGACGCACGCCGAAAAAAAACACCTCCCTCATACTCAAGAGCAAATGTTCCAACTTGTTTCGGACATCGAAAAATATTCGGAATTTTTACCTTGGTGTATTAGCACGCGTATACGTTCTCGCGAGGGGAATGAATTACTGGCTGACATGGTAATAGGTTACAAGGTATTTAGAGAGGACTTCACTTCAAGGGTCATCCTAACTCAACCAGAACGCATTGACGTGACTTATAGTCGAGGCCCTTTTAAATACTTAAATAACCATTGGATATTTTTACCTGAAGCAGACGGGACGTGTACCGTAGATTTTTATGTAGAATTCGAATTCCGGTCAAATTTAATGCAAAAAATGATAGGTTTAGTCTTTAATGAATCTGTTAAGAAAATGGTCCAGTCTTTTGAAAAAAGGGCGAATTTCGTCTATTCTTCAAAAAACGACCCTGAACTCCAAAATTGATATATGGTTCCCTTGATTTCTATGCCTAAAACACCTAAACCTAAAATTATATGACGATAGGTTAATTGAGTTGGTCCAAATTTCAAACTTTAATCAACTACTTGAAGCAACATCATAATTAACGCCTCTTTCACCGTATCCAAACGCACTTTATCCCGATCACCCTCGAATAGAAACATCTTGTTTAGTGTTTCCCGATCCGAACAAGCAGAAGCTATGTGAACTGTTCCAACCGGCTTGTCGGGTGAACCTCCATCCGGCCCTGCAATACCTGTTACAGCGGTTGTCAAATGTACGGGCGAGTTTTTTAAAGCGCCTTCGGCCATTTTCCCTGCGACTTGCTCACTAACTGCTCCAAATGTCACAATATCATCAAATGACACATTCAATAGTTCACATTTTGATTGATTAGAATAGGTATTAAAACCACGCTCAAAAACGGCTGAAGATCCCGAAATTGCCGTCAATGATCCGGCAATTAGACCACCTGTACAAGATTCAGCGGTGGCGATTTTTAAACCCTTGAGTTTACAAGTCTCGATTAATTCATTGGCAATTTTAGATATGGAATAAGGATACATGCTAACCATTTTTTAGAGCCAAGATAAGGCAATCAAAAGTACTGCTCCTGCATAAGCGGCCGCCAGAATATCATCTAACATTATTCCAAGGCCACCCTTGATATTTTGGTCAACCCAATTCGCTGGCCACGGTTTCACGATGTCAGCAATCCTAAAGAGAACAAAACCGATTAGATAATTAATGAACGTGGGTGGCACCACTAACAGGGTCAGCAATTGTCCTGCAACTTCATCTATTACCACTTGAGGGGGATCCTCGTCTATGAGTTCTTGGCAATAGATATTTGAAGCCCAAACGCCGATAGCTGTTATAATTATTGTAGCAACAGCAAGTGCTTGATACCCCCCCAACTCAGTTAGTAGCCAAGCTATTGGCAAAGCTGCCAGTGAACCACTTGTGCCAGGTGCAGGTTTAAAAAAACCGCAGCCAAACCATGTCGAAAGTAACATGGCGATTCTTCTTTTGATTGTCATTTTGTTATAATTTTTATCAATTCCATACCAGAAAATTACCATTATGTTTTGTTTTCATAAATAATTGTTACTCGCATATTCAGCGGCAAACTCCACTAAAACCCTAATATAGTTGTCTGAATCAGCTAAAGTAATTAGTAAATCAGGACATTGGTTCCCCAAGTCATTTATGTAAACCTCAAAATTCCACGTTTACCCTTGCATCAATTTCCCCGTGACGATACGGTCCACGTTAAACTTCGTAATGTTTTTTCCCTGAAGAGTAAACGTTTTGCTACCAATCTTTTACCTAGCAGACACAAATTCCAGAGATCAACCAAAGCTTCTTAAGAGGCGCACGTGCGGTTAAAATATATAATTCGTCGCTTAAAACGTTTGTTTGATGCGTACCTTCCCGATCGTGAACTAGTCATGAGGACGGACGGGAAAGTTTGGTTTGTCAAAATCTCAAAAAAGATCCAAATCGCTGGCTTCATATTGATTATAGTTACGTCAGGATGGGGAATATTTTTGTCTTTTAGTTTTTTTGTTAGTGGAAAGGTAATAGAAGCAAAAGAAAAGGAAATCTTGAAAACCCGAATAGTATATCGTGGTTTATTAACAGAAATTTCTAATTACCAAAGCAAATTTACCATTCTAACAGATGATCTAGAGAAAAGTCACGATTCGATGTTAGGTTTAGTCGAAAAAAATGCAAATTTGCAGCAAAACTTATCAACTGCCAAATCTAAGTTAGTCTCTTCCAAGCGCCGTTTTAAAACTGAACTGGTTTCGTCTAAACGCCAATATGAGACCGAGTTAGTTTCGTCAAAGAGGCGGCAAGATGAAATCGCAACCATTAAAGGTAAATTAAAAGCTAAACTCAAAGATATTGAGCACAGGATGCGCAGTCTAAATTCACATAACTTCAAGTTAAAAGGTAATCTATCATCAATCTCAGGTAGCTTGGAAAGCGCTCTCACCGAGAGAAACTCAGCATTAATGTTAAATGAACGACTAAATGAAAGAACCTCAGAATTATTAAAATATCTGGAAAATTTGCAGAACTCAGAGAAAAACGTTATCGCTCGTTTAACGCTTACGACAGTTGACGAAATCGGTGTTCTGGAGAAGTTTATTAGTCGTACGGGGATCCAACCTAAACAGCTAATAACTGGAAAAAAGAGAACCTCAACGCTTGGTCAAGGTGGGCCATTTTTAGAAGTGGGGCAGGGCAATGAACCTGGTGCATTTCTGAAATCGAGTGTAGATATTTTAGGAGCTAGATTAGACCAACTATCCAAGCTGAAGAGATTGGTTGGCGTTATACCTTTTTCACCCCCCCTCGAGCATTTTTCAATATCCAGCCATTTTGGTAAACGACGAGACCCAATTAACAAGCGCTGGGCGATGCATTATGGCCTAGACATGACTGGCTTTAAGAAAGCAAATGTCTATGCAACATCCCCCGGCAAGGTAGTAAAATCTGGACATAAGGGTAAGTACGGTAAGTTTATTGAAATAGATCATGGAGGCGGCTTCAAGACCCGATACGGTCACCTATATAAAACGTTTGTAAAGCGTGGTCAGGAAGTTAAATTTCGCCAGAAAATAGGTCTGCTAGGTAGTTCAGGCCGCAGTACTGGTCCCCATTTGCATTATGAAGTTACCCATAATGGCAAACCAAAAAACCCATGGCGTTTTATCAAGGCCGGCAAATATGTTTACAAAAACTAATAGGAACGAGCATGTAAAACCGGAAGTCGCATTGCCTAAAGTACCTGTTGCGCCCTCGCTATTAAGTTCCGATCTTACAATTATCGGTGATCTTAACTCCAGAGGTGAGGTTCAAATTGACGGCACTTTCACAGGAGATATTAAAGTTGATACTTTGATACTCGGAGCAACCGCCAATGTTGTGGGGGAAGTTTTTGCAAACAGCGTGAGGATACATGGAAAAATAACAGGTCAAATTAACGCTAAATCCGTTTCATTAGCTAAAACAGCCAACGTGAAGGGTGATATCCTTCATGAAAAACTTGCCATAGAGCACGGGGCCCACCTTGAAGGCCATTGTAGACGGATTGATCCAACAGACGATAAAACAAAGGGTGAAAACCCTATCACCCTTTTACTCAAGGGAAGTTCAAAAGAAAATCTTGACCCTCCACCTCCAAAACCAGAGCCTTATGTTGTCACATAAAATTATTTAACCATTAAGGCCTTCTGGAACAGGTTAGGGTCTACGTTCCCACCAGTACAAATCACAGCAACCGTTTTCCCCTTGAGGTTGATTTTTTGCTCAAGAGCAGCTGCCAGTGCAATAGCTCCACTCGGTTCAAGTACAATCTTGAAAGCTTGAAATGCAACTAGCATAGCGTGGACTGTGGCCTGATCCGAGACAACCAAGCCACCCACATTTAGTTCCTTCAGAATTTGAAACGTAAGGTCACCAGGCGTTTCAAGAAGTAATGCATCACAAATCGAGTGCCCTTTAGGTTTTAATTTTATGCGTTGGCCACACGCCAATGACTGAGCAATGTCGTCGTAGTTTTCTGGTTCAACACAATATAACATTACCCTAGGGTCGTAATGTTTGAGAACCAGAGAACAGCCACTCATCATACCACCACCACTGCTAGGCCCCATCACTATATCAAGTTTAACATTTAATTCCTCACTCTGGCGTATAAGCTCGAGTGCTATTGTACCCTGCCCAGCTATAATATCAGGATCGTTGTATGGCGGTATCAAAAGCCCACCAGTTTGATCAGAAATACGTTTTGCCATCTTAACGCGGTTTCCGAATTTGCGGTCGTAAAACTCGATATCAGCTCCATAACTTCTTGTATTTTGGATTTTGATATCTGGAGCATCTGATGGCATGACAATAGTTGCTGGAAGGTCGAATATCTGTGCCGCTGCAGCAACCCCTTGGGCGTGATTGCCAGAAGAGTAGGCAACCACGCCTTTGAAACGTTGGTGAGTGGGGATCTGAGATATCTTATTGTATGCCCCTCGGAATTTGAAGGAACCTGTCCTTTGAAGCGCCTCAGCTTTTAGAAGCAAGCGGCAACCTAACTGTTCATTAAGTTGAGAAGATTCCAATATAGGCGTCTGTATTACTTGGTTTGACAACCTATCCTCGGCAGCTTGAATATCGAAAACAGTAGGGTAAGATTTAGAACTCAACGGCGAAGTTCATTTTCTGGATTGAATTGGATGTTATCGGTTTTAATAAGGTGTCTATAAACATGAAGATTTTCTATAACTCTCTGAACATAATTTCTGGTTTCCCGATAGGGAATTTTCTCAATCCAGTCGATGGGATCAATATCCGCTTCCCTCGGATCACCATTACTCTTGATCCAGCGCCTCACCCGAGTGGGGCCAGCATTATAGGCAGCTAAAGTTAAGATATAGGAATTACTAAACTGTTCCAGTAACTCCCGAATATAGAATTGGCCAAGATTTAAGTTATATTCTCTTTTTCTAGTTAAATTTGCGCGCAAATAAGGTAAGGAATACTTCTTTGCTAGGCGGGCAGCTGTCCTCGGCAAAATTTGCATCAATCCCATCGCTCCTGCATTGCTTACAGCTCTTTGGTTAAATTCACTTTCTTGACGAATAATTGAATGAATTAAAGATATTTCCACATCTTTTTTAATCTTATACATTAGAATAGGATACCCTAATTCCATTAGATTAAAACCTTCTTGAAGAGATTTCTTGGCTGTAAGTATAGCAAGATCTGGCCTTCCCAATGAATATGATAGTTTCGCCACCAACATCCGCCATTTCGTAGTGGTACCGTGCTTATTGAGATGACGGATAAATGGACGTAACATATCTTTCATTCCTGCCTCACCTAATATGCGCGCCACCATCACAAATTTATGATTATTAAATTGCACTGATTCTGAGTTATCAAATTTCTTATCCGCAAATTGTGTTAGCGCCTTTTCTGAATTTAGGCGATTACCTGCGAGTTGACCATAAAATGTGCTCTGTTGTTTGAAAGCTAATTCATACCATTTTTGAGCTTCATTAATTTTACCACGTAATTCTGTAGCCCGACCTGCCCAGTAGGCAAACCGCGATTTGCTAATGGGGAAATTTGAAGCTCTATAGCCAGCTTGAAAATGCTGAAAAGCAAGATTTTTTTCTTCCAAGAATTGTAAAGCTATCCAACCAGCTAACCATTCAGCTTCGATATATCCAGATCTGTATGACATCCCTAATCCGTGGTTTTTGACCAGTAAGTAAGCTTCTGATATATCGCCATCATATAGTGCTCTGCGGGCTAAAATATTTCTCTCACGCCACCAAAGTAAAGGATGAACGAGATCTTCGGGGGTCGATTGCAATAACTCCTGGGCAAACTTATTCTTGCCCTTTTTACGCCGCCAACGAAGCCGTTCGTAAATTAAGCCAACATTATTTTTTAGTTTAGGAGACACACGCTCTATGGCACGGTCAACACCTCCACGCATCCGCCTAAGCGAAAGCCTAGCTTCCGCAAGTGCTCTGTACTTGGAATTGATGCGTCTATACATCCGACGAACTGGGTAATATTTTCCCTCCCATAGCAGACGTTCCAGTCGTTCAATATGGTTTTCACGGGTCATATATTGTCGGAACTGACGGTAGAACTGAGCTTCCTGTTTTGCACCGAAATTACCATTAATCCAGATATTTTGGATCAGTTTTGTCGCGTGGGATTTCTTTCCAGTTTTTAAAAGACTTGCCGCCAAGCGTGTAGTTCCATTTGGTGTAAAAGGATTTTGATGTTTAAACCATTTCAACACCTCGATATCGCTCATAGTTGGCGGCATTACTTGCTCCGCCCTAATTTGCATTAATTTTTTTTGCGGCCAATCTGAATTATTGGTCATAAAACCATCGATTTGTCCAAAATTGCTACCAGAGTTTGGAGATTTTAACCGATACCATAGCAAAGCTTTTTTCAAAATTGGATTTTGGACACGTTTTCTGACCTTTTGATAAGTTACCCACTTTAATTTCTTAGCAAGCATATATGCCTGCTTTGCAGCTATTTTGTCTTCTCTTGAAACAAGATTTTTTTCATTAGCATTTGATACTTCGGAAAGAAATATCCCCAAAAAGGTGACCAATATGAAAGCGGTACATAGATTTGTGGGCAATGGCATATAACTTCTAACTTTGAACCATCAGGTCAAACTAGATCATTATGGTTATTATTAAGGGCACAATAATTTTGTATTCAATTTTCTTCAACTCTATAATGCTTCACAATACAGAGATCAACGACTTGCTGAGTACTTGACCTAGAGTTATGCTTACACAAAGTTTTATGGAGATGTCCTATGTTTAAAGGATCATTCGTTGCTTTGATTACACCCTTTAAGGACGGAAAAGTTGATGAAACGGCATTCCGCTCTTTTATTGAATGGCAAATTACAGAGGGAAGCGATGGCCTAGTACCTTGTGGTACGACAGGCGAGTCACCAACTCTTAGTCATGAGGAACATCAAAAAGTAACCGAAATTTGTATTGAAGTTACCGACGGTCGCATACCAGTTATTGCCGGAGCTGGATCAAATTCAACCGAAGAGGCAATTAGTCTTGCCCAACACGCTAAGACCGCAGGGGCGGATGCTGTATTAGTGGTTACACCATATTACAACAAGCCAACCCAAGCAGGTCTTTTTGCACATTACAAAGCCATAAATGATAATGCCAAGATCCCTATTATTATTTATAATATTCCTGGTCGCAGCGTTATTGATATGAATGTTGAAACAATGGCCGATTTGTCCAAACTTGATTACATCGTCGGAGTTAAGGATGCTACCGCACAATTAGACCGCCCCATCTTAACCACACTGGCCTGTGGTAAGGACTTTTGCCAGTTGACAGGTGAAGATGGTACAGCAATACCTCATTTGGCAGCGGGTGGGCACGGCTGTATCTCCGTTACCGGTAATATATTACCACGGCAGTGTTCGGAAATGCAAAAAGCTTGGGCTGAGGGCAACATAAAAAAGGCAATGGAACTCCAGGAATTATTGATGCCGGTGCATGCTGCGATGTTCTGTGAGACAAGCCCAGGCCCAGTTAAATACGCTGCCGAACTGCTAGGTCTTTTTTCTTCAGAGGCTCGCCTGCCGATAACAGAAATAGCCGATGACAGCAAGGTCACTGTAAAAGAGGCACTCAAACATGTAGGAGTCATTTAAGACAAACTGCGGGCGATTTTTTAGAAATACCATGGCTAAATCACAGAAATCTGGTTCCAACGTTGCAGCCCGTAATCGTAAGGCTCGTCACAACTACTTCATTGAAAGCACATTGGAAGCGGGGTTGGTTTTATTTGGTACTGAAGTTAAAAGCCTACGCAACGGCAGATCTAGCATAGAAGAGTCCTATGCGACTGAACAAGAGGGTGAACTATACCTCGTTAACTCCTACATCCCTTCTTATGATGCTGGAGCAGATCTTCAGCATGGACCGAGACGACCGAGAAAGATCCTATTACACAAAAAGGAGATGAACCGTCTAGCTAATAATGTCAGTCGAGAAGGAATGGCGATTGTACCCTTGTCTCTATATTTTAACTCCAGAGGGATTGCTAAAGTTGAGCTCGGTTTAGCAAAAGGAAAACGAAAATACGAAAAAAGAGCTTCACTTAAGGAAAGGGAATGGAAGCGTACCCAGAACCGCCTACTAAGAGGAAAGATATAAATCCTTAACGTTTTTTGAATTGGGCCGCGCCGAAAAGTACTTCTCTCTCCTCATCGGTAAATTTTTTATTTTCCTCTCGTAAGTTCGTAAGGATCTTCATGCCCCGCATTACGGCCGGGCGATTATCAATTTCAGTAAGCCAGCGGGAAACACTCGGGAATTCCGACATTTCCACGCCCCGTCGCTCATAGCCCCGGGCCCATGGAAATGTCGCTATATCCGCTATAGAATAGTCACCTGCCAAATAGTCCACCTCATTTAATCGTTTATCCATCACATTATACAAACGCCGACATTCATTGTTGTATCGATCAATGGCATAATCAATCTTCTCTGCGGCATAATGGCTAAAATGGTTAGATTGGCCAAACATCGGCCCAACGCCACCCATTTGCCACATTAACCACTGAAATGTCGTATAACGAGCCTCAACTTCAGAAGATAAGAATTTACCAACCTTATCCGCCAGGTAAATCAGCATGGCACCCGATTCAAAGAGACTGATCGACTTACCTTCTGGTCCATCATTATCAACCATGGCTGGGATACGATTATTGGGACTTAACCTTAGAAATGACTCATCAAATTGCTCACCTTTCCCTATATTAATGGGATGAACTTTATAATCTAAACCCACTTCTTCGAGCATAATATGTAGTTTGTGACCATTTGGTGTTGGCCAGCTATAAAGCTCAATCATTCCTTATCCCCTCTAAATATTTCCTAAAGATCAGCTAACAGTTTGTATCAAGTAAAAAATTTGGATGTGATTATATAACCAATGCTGACCCCTCCGAAAACCGCCTATTTAAGTGATAAAACTGCTGTTTGATATCTTCTTCCCATACTATTACCTAGATCAATTAAGAACCCTTACGAAATAAGTTCTTCTCAATTAACGCTTTCTTCAATTGGTTATATTCTGTGGTAAAGGGTAACTCCGGAAACTTTTGAATAACGTTGGTAGAGGCCCTAAAGAATATACCAACGTCTGCTTCCATGAGCATTGAGACATCATTATACGAGTCACCCACCGCATAAACTTTAAAATTTAAAGCTTTAAGTGCCTTTACAGCTTCACGTTTATGGTCTCTCATTCGCAGATGGTAATTGATAATTTTCCCTGATGCATTGGTTTCCAATCGGTGACAAAATAGTGTTGGCCATTCCAGTTGGCGCATCAATGGCTTTGAAAACTCATAAAATGTATCCGAAAGAATTACGACCTGAAACTCTGTATTTAACCACTCCAGGAATTCCTTTGCACCTTCTAATGGTTTCAGTCCCTTTACAACTTTTTGGATAATAGATAACCCCAAATCATTTTCAGACATAATCTTCAGTCTTCTTTTCATAAGTTGGTCATAATCTGGAATTTCTCGGGTAGTCGCTTTAAGCTCATCTATTCCGGTTATATCAGCCACACCAAGCCAAATTTCCGGCACTAAAACACCTTCCAGATCCAAGCACACTATTTCCATAAATTTCTCCGATTAATGAGCAGGGGAGCCTCTGCTAAATACTGGCTGTAAGAGAGCAATTAATGTTCCTATGAGACCCCCGTCATTTAACCCAGAACGGCATACTATTGCTGATCCTATTTCAACGGAATATTTGGAAAGATTGGATTACTCTCATGCCTATTGTCACCCTTCAATGGGAATAAGTTCCCTTATAGTTCGAAATACCGCGTAAAACATATCTTCTGTTAACCGTCCGGTGTTAGTGTTGTAACGGGAACAGTGGTAACTATCGATCAAAACCGGCCCCTTACCCAAATCATGATATGAGTTATGGGCGAACTTCCAATTACTTCGACGGAGTTGAAATACACCTAAGGCCGAATTATGGGCAATGGTACCTAGCGCCAAAATAACCTTGAGGTTGGGCATATAATTTAATTCTTGACGTAAAAAATCGGCGCATGAACTTATTTCAGAGCCTTTAGGTTTATTCTGAGGTGGAACACATCTGACGGCATTTGCAATCCGACAGTTTCTCAGTTCCACTTCACCTTCAGATGATCCAGCGGATGTACCAACTGCAAAACCAAACTTTATGAGAGTGGGATAAAGGAGCTTCCCAGCGTGATCTCCCATAAAAGGCTTCCCCGTTCGGTTTGCTCCCTTTAATCCAGGCGCAAGTCCAAGAATTAATAGTTCATCATTCAATTCTCCAATCGACTTGACCGGTCCATTGTACCATTCCGGATATAGAGCCCTATTTTCTTCCCGATAAGTAGCGAGGCGTGGACATAATTGACAATTTATATCTGGCTCAATCAGCATTCTCTACACTTCAAAATTCAAAAAAATAAAACATAGATTTTTTTAGTTGTACAAATATACTATTAATTACCTAACTAAATTAAGAACCTATCGTAACCCGGCTAGAAACTCATCTTTACAAGATCAACTCTCAAGGTGGCCTGACTAACCTGGTACCCGTTGAATCTCCGCTTGAATATCTTGCAAATCAATAAAACAATCACTCTGACGACGCAATTCATCGGCTATCATTGGTGGTCGCGATTTAATAGTGCTAACGACAGTTACGTAAGTTCCTTTGTATTGAGCTGCCTCTACTAGTCTTCTGAAATCACCATCACCAGAAAACAATATTATATGATCAAGATGCGCAGTCATTTCCATCAAGTCTACTGCTAACTCAATATCCATATTGCCTTTGATTTTGCGTCTTCCATCATTGTCTAAGAACTCTTTAGCCGGTTTGGTCACTAGGGTGTATCCGTTATACTCAAGCCAATTAACCAATGAACGAACCGGAGAATTGTCATCATCCTCCAGAAGGGCTGTATAATAATAAGCCCGCACGAGACGCCCCTTATTTCTAAAAATCTTAAGAAGACACTTGTAATCAATATCAAAATCAAGAGCCTTAGCTGCAGCGTGTAAATTAGCACCGTCTAAAAATAACCCGATCCGGTCGTTGCTATCAATTAACAATTAAAGTTCCATTTTTCACAGACTTATGTGATATTTTTAAGAAGATTATTTATAAACTAGAACCTAGAGAACCCATTGAGAAAATTTTAAACCCGAGAATAATAATACATTAATTTTAACGCTATAAACAACTCACTGGATGGGAGTAGATAAATTAAAGTGATACTAGTTGGAATAGGATCGAATTTGAGATCTAGCGAAGGAAGTCTCCCAAAGGGAAATTGCTTGGAAGCACTCCGCAGACTTTCGCTGAAACAAGTCCGTATAATTAGTACATCTTCATTTTTTGAATCGGAGCCAATACCCGATGTTAGGCAACCGTGGTATATCAATTTGGTTATCGCCGTCAAAACAAACATGCCACCACTTATTCTGATGGAATGTCTGTTGGCTATCGAATTAGAAATGGGCCGGAAACGAATTTTTACTAATGGTCCCCGGGTTATCGATCTTGATCTATTGGCATATAACAATAAAATCCTGAACGACGTAGGACTAATTATTCCTCATCCTAGAATGTATGAGCGCGCTTTTGTTCTAAAACCTTTGGCAGAAATTGCACCGGATTGGTTGCATCCTTCTACAGGTAAACATATTAATCAATTGATTGAGGATTTAAAACCAAACCAAATCGCTCGTGCTATTAGATGAGAACACTTGCCTTTCTTGATATCAAGTTTATAAGACTCTCTTCGTTTTAAATTATACTGCGTTTTCAGGAGATGGATTTTGGCTCGAGTAACAGTTGAAGATTGCATTGAAACAGTTAAAAACCGGTTTTCCCTGGTGATGTATGCGTCCCAACGGGCTCGCAGCCTTTCGTCGGGCGCAGAACTGATGGTTGACCGTGACGATGACAAAAACCCGGTAGTAGCCCTTCGCGAAATTGCCGAAGATAAACTAGACATTGAACAAATCGAAGGTTCAATTGTAAGAGGAATGCAGAAACATATTAGATCCGACGAACCGAATGACGAAGAAATGGACCTTTTGACAGCTGGCGAAGATTTTGGTGAGGCACTAAACCAGCAATCAGCACCCTCCCTTAATAACGCATTAGATATTGAATATGGTGACACTAAAAAAGAAATGCCTATTTTTGACGACGATGTTCTACCGGTTGATAACAATACCCTACCATCGACGGATTAAATAAATATTTGCCGTATTGAAAATCCGCCTGATACGGCTCTTCATACATACAAGAATTGGTGGACGTACATAAAGCCGGATAGAATCACTTTTCCATGCGCATTAAAGCGTTTGAGGAGTTTTTTTGCCAAATGATCCGGCAATCTGAATTAGTTGCAAACGTAAAGGCATATGACTCGTCAGCGGATGAGGATGCTCTCAATCGCGCTTATGTCTTCGCTATGAAGGCGCACGGCCACCAGAAGCGTGCCTCTGGCGACCCTTATTTTTCCCATCCTTTGGAAGTTGCGGGAATACTAACAAATTATAAATTAGATTCAAAGTCCATCATTACTGCCCTTTTGCACGACACAATTGAGGATACTGACGTTACTTCTGAGGATATTGAAGATCAGTTTGGGAACGAAATCGCACACTTAGTGAAAGGCGTCACTAAATTAACCAAAATTGAATTACAATCCGAGCAATCAGATCAGGCTGAGAATTTCAGAAAACTGGTTTTGGCTATGTCTGAGGATATCCGCGTATTATTGGTTAAATTAGCCGATCGATTGCATAATATGCGAACACTACAATTTATCGAAAATACTGAAAAACGTCGCCGTATCTCATTGGAAACAATGGAGATTTTTGCGCCATTGGCCGAACGTATGGGGATGCAAGAAATGAAAAATGAGCTTGAGGATTTGGCTTTCGCCCAGCTAAATCCTGACGCTCGCAGTTCCATTACAGCACGCCTTCAATTTCTTCGCGATGAGGGCAAGGATAACGTTGACGCTGTCGTATCGGAGTTAAAGAATACTTTAGAAAAAGAAAATCTTCCAGCAAACGTTTCAGGACGTCAAAAATCTCCTTACTCTATTTGGTTAAAAACGCAAAGAAAAAATGTTTCTTTTGAACAAATTTCTGACATCATTGCCTTTCGCATAATCGTTGATAGTACACAAGATTGTTATGCAGCACTGGGTGTAATTAATCAGGCTTATAGGGTTATTCCTGGTCGACTTAAGGATTATATTAGCACCCCAAAGCCGAACGGATATCAATCTCTCCATACCTCCGTGATTGGACCAGAGAAACAAAGAATTGAACTCCAAATTCGGGCAAAGGGTATGCATGAGATTGCGGAATACGGGATTGCGGCTCACTCTCTTTACAAACAGAATGGAGACGCGTCGTCGGGAAAAGAATTTCGTTGGTTGCGGGAGCTTCTCGAAATTCTGGACCAAACTGCTAACCCCGATGATTTTTTGGAACATACAAAGCTTGAGATGTATCCCAACCAAGTATTCTGTTTTACGCCGGTTGGAGACGTAATTGTATTACCAGGTGGGGCAACACCCGTAGACTTTGCTTATGCAGTCCACTCTGAAATTGGCGATCACTGCGTCGGTGCTAGAATTAATAGCCGTTCCATGCCTTTACGAACAGAGTTAGATAACGGAGATCAAGTAGAAATCATTACATCACAAGCTCAGATCCCGTCACCAATTTGGGAAAATTTTGTGGTAACCGGAAAGGCACGCGCGCACATAAAACGTTTTATACGTAGCAGGGAGAAGGAAGAATACATAAGCCTCGGCCAAGCTATTTTAGAGGGTGCCTTCGCTAACGAGGGGTATGAATATACTGAGACCATCGCTCATGACATCTTGACCGTGTTTAATAAATCCACGATAGACGATTTATGTGCGGATGTAGGAGCGGGACATATCACGGGACTATCGGTAGTTGAGGCCGTATTCCCAGGGATTAAAGAAGAGAATAAAAGCCGTTTACTGTCATTCGCACGAATGCGATCTCGTCGAAAAAAATCAAAAGTTAACGATAAAATTAGACCCGCCATCGCAATTAAGGGCATGATACCTGGAATGGCACTTCATTATGCTGGTTGCTGCCATGCTTTACCTGGAGATCGAATTGTTGGGATCGTCACAAAGGGCAGGGGTATGACTATCCATACCATAGACTGTGAAAAATTAGAGGACTTTATCGATACTCCTGAACATTGGATAGACCTTTCCTGGAATGAAGAAGAGCTAGATGGCTTTCACGTAGGGCATATCACTCTTGTTGTTGGCAACACTCTGGGAAGCTTAGGTAAACTATGCACAATTATAGGAAATAATAGCGGGAATATTAGTAATTTAAAGATTACCAACCGAACGCCGGAATTTTTTGATATGTCCATAGATATAGAAGTCCGAGATGCCAAACATTTGACGGTAATTATTGCCGCCCTGCGAGCCATTCTCGAAATTAAACAAGTTGAAAGGGGTCGCAGTTAAGTTATAGGTATTAGGGACAATTCTGCTAATACATCAACCAATAGCATTACACTAGTATCATAGTAATTTTTATGTTTAACCGACGCATCAAACCAGACCTCATCACCATATTAAGAAATTTTTTATGGCCTAAAATGGGGCTAATACGGACGCTTAAATACTGGCTCCACCGAATTAGCCGCATACCAGATTCGACATACGCGATCTCTGCAGGAATAGCATTTGGAGCATCGATTTCGTTTACACCTTTTGTCGGACTTCATTTTGTTTTAGCAGGTCTTTTAGCCTGGGTATTTAGAGCAAACATTATAGCCTCTGCAATTGGAACAATTGTGGGTAATCCCTGGACCTTTCCTCTAATATGGCTCTGGATATATCAACTTGGCGTATGGATGGGTTTCGGTACGCTGCATCAAGAACAGCCATTTCAATTTTCTAATTTATTTGGCAATATTTTAACTGCATTTTTAACTTTTGATACAACTTACCTGATGAAAGTTGCCTGGCCGATTTTGAGCCCGATGCTTGCAGGTGCAGTCCCAACAAGCATCATAGGTTGGTTTGTGATTTATTTCCTAACTAGGTTTGTAATTAAGTCCATAGAAAGAAAAAGACCATCATAGAATTTGACTTGGCCGTTAGATTCAATTCGAGGCTCACATGAAAAATAATTTAAGGCTTGGTGTTAATATCGATCACGTTGCAACGATTCGAAATGCCAGGGGAGGCAACCATCCAGATCCCATTTATGCAGCTAAACTAGCAGCCAACGCCGGTGCTGATAGTATTACCGCTCATTTACGGGAAGATCGCCGACACGTTTCTGAAAACGATATAGCCAAATTAAGCAGCGGAATAAAAATACCGCTGAATTTAGAAATAGCAGCAACCGAAGAAATGTTAAAAATAGCGTCGACCCATGTCCCATACGCTGCTTGTATAGTACCCGAGAAGAGAGAAGAAAGAACTACAGAGGGTGGTCTAGATGTCGTAAGAGGTTATAGCTATCTGAAAATTTTTGTTAATAAATTGCTGAGCAAAAATATCCATGTATCTGTTTTCATAGAACCCGAAAAAGAGCAAATTGACGCTGCAAAATCATTAGGTGCACCAGTTATAGAACTGCACACAGGGGCCTACTGTAATGCGATTGGATCAAATCAATCTCAAGAGCTAAATAAGCTAATAAAATCTGCAAAATACGCCGTTGAAATTGGTTTGGAGTGTCATGCCGGCCACGGTCTTGGTTTTAATACTGTTTCTTCTATTGCCAGTATCCAAGAAATTTGTGAATTAAACATTGGCCATTTTTTGATTGGAGAATCAATTTTCAGTGGACTAGAGCATTCTGTTCAACAAATGCGCGCTCTAATGGATAGCGCTCGCGACAAGCCAAACAAGGAAACTCGAGCATGAGCTCTTTATTTTACAAATTGGCTAAATCATCGTTTCAAACACAAGACCTATTCAACTCATGATAATTGGAATTGGTAATGACTTGTGTGACATTCGTCGAATTGAAAAAACTCTTGATAGATTCGGCGAACGGTTCATCCAACGTGTTTTTACAGATATAGAGCAAAAAATATCTGACAATCGGCGCATGCGCGCCGCTAGTTATGCCAAACGATTTGCCTCTAAGGAAGCTTTTTCAAAAGCCATTGGAACTGGATTCCGCAGAGGTGTCTTTTGGCGCAATATTGGCGTAGTGAACCTGCCCTCTGGCAAGCCCACTTTGCTATTAACGGGCGGAGCAATGCAACAACTAAAAATAATTACGCCAGAAGGGATGGCATCACAAATTGATATTACAATTACAGATGAGTACCCTTTAGCTCATGCTTTCGTGATCATTTCCGCAGTACCAGATGACGGCTAATAAGAATATCGGAATTAGTTGGCCCGCTTCAAGCTTCTCAGGCTGGGGTGTTTATGGACTTAACTTAACACTCCAACTCTTAAACAAAGGACGCAATCCCGTATGGATTTCCCCGCCTCAACAACTAAATTTAGATTATAAAACTAAACAGCGTCTCAAAACTGTTAAGCAACGCCAATCAGAATTATCAGATCTTTTAGGCAAGATTGGTGTGTTGGAATTTGACTTTCCGGTGCTCCACTCCCTACGCAACGATTTCAAACCCGCCTTAGAAGACCAGGCTGCTCATGGAACCAAAAATATTGGCGTCATGTTTTTTGAAAACACCAAATTAACAACTAAAGGTTTTGAGAGGGCTAATCAGTACGACCTTATTATCACAGGATCAACGTGGAATAGGGATACTTTAACGTCAAAGGGTCTCACTCACGTTATAAATATATTTCAGGGCATTGATGACTCACTCTTTTTTCCAATTGAAAAGAAAGAACTGTATCCTGGTCGTTTTACAATATTCTCTGGAGGTAAGCTTGAATACAGGAAAGCACAGGACGTCGTAATCTCGGCATTTAAAAAATTTCAATCAATTCACAAAGATGCGTTACTAATCTGTGCATGGGCAAATCAATGGACGCCAATTATGAAAACTATTGGTAACTCTAAATTGATAAAAGGTATCCCCGAATTGGGAGAGGATGGTGAAATGAAACTTTCATTGTGGCTAGAAAACAATGACCTCCCTAAGGATTCTTTTATTGATCTGGGTACTCCTCCTAATAGGAAAATACCTACTTATCTTAGCTCTTCTGATACTGCTATTTTTCCAAACCGATGTGAATCCGGTACAAATCTGGTTGCGATGGAAGCTATGGCCATGGGCCTTCCAGTAATATTGTCTTCCAATACTGGACATCTAAACTTAATCAACGGATTTAACTGTTATCCCCTTCTAAAACAAACACCTGTGGAACCCTACACTCCCTACGCTGGAGTGGATGGTTGGGCTGAGCCCGATGTAGAGGAGGTAATAGATCACTTGGAATCAATTTACGCGGATAGGGATGAAGCGGCAAAACGCGGACAACGGGCGGCAAAAAGCCTAAGCAAATTAACATGGGAGAATCAGATCGAAAAATTACTTCAATGCATTGACAACCTTTGTAATGATTAAATTAAAAAACAAGATTTTGGAGTTATTGCAAAGCTCCTTGACAGATTGCTCCGACACTGGCTTGATCCCGAATTTGAGTGTAAGCTAATAAATCTCAATAAGCTATTTAATTTCATGAACTTATTGGATCGATAAATGGTGAAAACGAAATCCAGCGGTTTTTTTGAATCAGTTAAGACGATTGTCTATGCTTTGCTGATAGCGTTAGTAATACGAACAGTAGCCTTTGAGCCTTTTAATATTCCCTCTGGTTCTATGTTGCCAACATTAGAAATTGGTGACTACTTATTTGTATCCAAGTTTTCCTACGGATACTCTCAGCACTCTTTGCCGTTAAGTTTGCCTTTAATTCCTGGTAGAATATTATTTTCTGAACCTGAACGTGGTGATGTTGTAGTTTTTAAGTTACCATCAGACAACAAAACAGACTATATCAAGAGAATTGTGGGGCTTCCCGGCGATAAGATACAAGTGAAGTATGGGCGCCTTAAAATTAATGGAAAAACAGTCGACCGGCGCAAGATTAAAGACTATTTAGTGCTTGGTGAATTTGGACAAAGCGGTAAGGTTACCCGCTACATAGAAACACTACCAAACGGTAAAACACACGAAATTTTGGAAATGCGTGATGACCAAGGGGACCTGGATGATACGGACGTATTTACTGTACCCGAAAATCATTATTTCGCGATGGGTGATAATAGAGATAATTCACAGGATAGCCGCGTACTCGAACGAGTTGGATTTATACCAAAAAAAAACCTAGTGGGACGGGCAGAAATACTATTCTTCTCTAAAAACGATAACGCCCGTTGGTGGGAAATATGGAAGTGGCCCAGCGCCATACGAGCAGACAGATTTTTCCAAAAAATCATTTGAAATATGAGTTCAGGATTAAAGACTAAATCCCATTTAAAAGACCTTATGGTCACTCTTGGGCACCAATTCAAAGATATTGAACTACTTAATCTCTCTCTGATCCATTCAAGCCTAATTGGTGAAGATAAACTTCATACCGTGTCTAATGAAAGGCTAGAATTTGTGGGCGACCGTGTCCTTAGTTTAATTGTCGCCGAGCTTTTGCTTGAACGTTTTCCAGAAGAAAATGAAGGTGATTTATCCAGACGCCATGCTGCCTTGGTAAGGATGGAAACTTTAGGAGACGTCGCCACTTCCCTCAATCTTGGCAAATTTGTCCATATGTCCCGAGGCGAAGAGCTTATGGGTGGACGCAAACATCCGGCATTGCTTGCTGACACTTGTGAAGCGATCATTGCAGCCCTTTATATAGATGGTGGCTTAAATGCCGCTACTTCGTTCATAAAAAGAAATTGGCTGCCCCTCATTGAGTTAACCCCACTACCACCTAAAGACGCGAAGACGACGTTACAAGAATGGGCTCAAAAGCTTGGACTGACAGTACCAATTTACCAGGAAATTGAACGTAATGGACCGGCCCATAAACCGGTCTTCACCGTGGTCGTTGAAGTAATGGGTCATGAGCAATTTACAGGCTGTGGTCTCTCAAAACGTGTCGCCGAACAACAAGCCGCAGAAAATATGCTTAAGACAGTAACCTGTGCCAAAAACTGAAGAAAATCATAACACAAAATGTGGTTTTATTGCTATTGTCGGCGCACCAAACGTTGGAAAATCAACGCTTCTCAATCGCCTTGTGGGAGTAAAAGTATCGATAGTCTCTCAAAAAGTTCAGACAACCCGCACTAGGATCCTTGGAATTTGCGTAAGAGGGAAAGCGCAATTTGTATTCATAGATACTCCAGGTATTTTTCAGCCACGACAGCGATTAGAAAGAGCTATGGTTGCGGCTGCATGGATGGGTGCACGAGATGCCGACCATATCGCTCTCATGGTTGATGCCACACTTGGCCTTGATAGTAATACAAACTCCATACTTGAAAGATTTAAAAAAGAAGGTATCCACGCAGATCTCATCCTTAATAAAGTTGATTTGGTAGAAAAGTTAAAGCTTTTAAAACTAGCTGCACGATTTAACGACTGGGATCTTTTCGATAAAACCTTCATGATTTCGGCAAAAAAGGGGGACGGGATTGACGATTTGATGCTCCATTTTACCAAGAAACTGCCCAGCGGACCTTGGATGTTTCCGAAAGATCAAGTGTCCAATTTAACTGACCGCTTAATTGCCGCAGAAATTACTCGCGAAAAGATTTTCCAACAACTCTACGAGGAATTGCCATATTCCACTACTGTAGAGACTGAAAAGTGGAAAAAGTTAAAAGATGGAAGCATTCGTATAGATCAAGTTATTTACACTCAGAGAGATAGTCAGAAAGCCATTATTCTCGGTAAGAAAGGAAATCAAATTAAATCGATCGGTGTAGAAGCCCGCACGGAGTTAGAAAGAATATTTGATTGTCATGTGCAGTTGTTTCTTTTTGTGAAGGTCCGCGAAAATTGGCGTGATGACCCAGAACGCTACCGTGAATGGGGATTAGACTTTAATGCCTAAGTGATATTTGTTCTCTATGAAGCTCTTTCCTTTTTTGTTTAACTATTTGGATTTCATGCAATAGTTATTATGGGTAAAACTTTAACTAGTAATTTTTGTTCATGAACTGGTTTGACCAAGGTATTGTTCTGTCGGCACGGAAATATGGTGAAAACTCGCTGATTGTAGCACTGATGACGGCAACACATGGTAAGCATTTTGGACTAGTTCGTGGGGGGACAAGCAAACGAGTGCGAGGCATTTATGAACCTGGAAATTTTGTATCTGCCAATTGGAACGCTCGATTAGAAGATCACCTTGGCATCTACACTTGTGAACTTGTTGCATCAAAGGCAGCGCTAATTTTAAACGATCCTTTGTTACTTTCCGGCCTTAGCTCAGCATGCGCGGTAACAGAATGTGCTTTTCCAGAAAGAGAACCACATTCTGTGTTCTTCAATAATTTTCGGAACTTAGTCGCCTCTCTAGATTCTCCTAATTGGGTTGAGCACTATGTCTTTTGGGAAATAAGATTATTAACTGAATTGGGTTTTGGACTTGACTTGAGTGCCTGCGCAGCTACTGGGAATAGTGATCAACTGGTATATGTTTCACCAAAATCAGGCAAGGCGGTATCTAAAGCGGCTGGTAAGCCCTACCATCACAAATTACTACCCCTTCCAGATTTTCTCACGTCAGATCATGAAACCGCCGACAGTCCCTCCACTGCAGATTTAGCTGCGGGATTGGAAATGGCTGAATATTTTCTAAAACGTCATATCTTTATTCATATTAAAGGTGGAGAGCCGCCAGCTCGAACACGATTTGTTGACCGATTAAAACAATTAGCTACTATATCTAGTGCTTAATGTTATTTTGTTAGAGGGCTTATCATGAGTAAGACGTCAATTTCTGATACAATTTCGGGAGGAGAGGTCCGGGACACACTGTTTTCGGATGCAATCAGCGAACGCTATCTGACTTATGCACTTTCAATTATTATGTCCCGATCTCTGCCTGATGTACGGGATGGATTAAAACCGGTACACAGGCGCCTGTTATATGCCATGCACCAGCTTAAGCTAGACCCCAGCGGGGGCTATAAGAAATGTGCCCGCGTAGTAGGGGATGTTATCGGAAAATACCATCCCCACGGCGATCAGGCGGTATACGATGCATTAGTTCGCCTCGCTCAAGAATTTTCAGCAAGGTATCCTCTAATTGACGGACAGGGGAATTTTGGAAGTTTAGACGGCGATAATGCCGCCGCTATGCGTTACACGGAAGCCCGGTTAACTGCTGAAGCACAGGCACTTCTTGAAGGCATCGATGAGGATGCTATAAATTTTAGGCAAACATATGATGGAGAGGAAATTGAACCGATAGTGTTACCAGCTGCTTTTCCAAATTTACTAGCCAATGGTGCTGTCGGGATTGCAGTAGGAATGGCTACTAGTATTCCACCTCATAATGTGAACGAAATCTGTAACGCTCTACTTCATCTGATCAAATTTCCCCATGCCACATTCAACAAGCTATTAGAATTAATACCAGGACCAGATTTTCCAACCGGCGGTATACTTGTGGAAGACCAAAATACGTTGTTGGCGGCTTATAAAATTGGCAGAGGTGGTTTCCGTATTCGTGCAAAATGGGTAGTAGAAAAACTTGGAAGAGGGCAATACCAAGTCATCATCATTGAAATTCCCTATCACGTACAAAAATCAAAACTTATTGAAAAAATTGCTGATCTTTTAAATGCTCGCAAATTGCCAATGTTGAATGACGTGATCGATGAATCTGCCGAGGAAGTTCGAATTGTCTTGGAACCAAAAAACCGGGGAATTGATCCAGTTCACCTCATGGAGCAGCTATTTAACCAGACAGATTTAGAAACCCGTTTTAATCTAAACATGAACGTTATCGACTCCGACAATACTCCTCGGGTAATGAATTTACGTGAAGTCCTACAGGCATTCCTAGATCATCGCTTTGACGTACTCGTTCGACGCACCCGGTTTCGTATAAAGAAGATTAGTAATCGACTGGAAGTTCTAGAAGCCTATCTAATCGCATACCTTAACCTGGATCAAATTATTTACATCATTCGTGAAAATGATGATGCCAAGTCAGCCCTAATTACGAATTTCAAACTTACTGAAAACCAGGCGGAGGCGATCCTAAACATGCGCCTACGACGTTTGCGGAGGCTTGAGGAACTAGAAATAAAGACTGAACATGAACAGCTAACTACTGAGAAAAAACGCCTCAATAAGATTCTGAAAAACAAAAACCTCCAGAAAAAGTATATCTCGACTGAAGTCAGTGAAATTAAGCACCGTTTTGGAGATAATCATAAAATAGGCAAAAGGCGGACGGAAATTGGCGCCCCACCTCCTCTGATCGACGTGCCCATTGACGCCATTATAGAAAGAGAACCCATTACTGTAATATCTTCAGAAAAAGGTTGGATAAGAGCCACTAAAGGCCATCTCAATGACCCCACGGAAGCTAAGTATAAGGACGGTGATTTGGGCAAATTCTTAATCCAGGCAGAAACAACAGATAAAATCATATTATTTGCAACCAACGGACGGTTCTATACTATTTCTTGCAATAAGTTGCCGGGAGGAAGGGCGTTTGGTGAACCTCTAAGGCTCATAGTCGATCTTGAGAATGACCATGATATCGTCAATCTATTCCTCTATAAACCAGGAGAAAAATTCATAGTCGCAAGCAGTTCGGGTAGAGGGTTCATTGTAAAAACTGATGAAATATTTGCACAAACGAGGAGCGGAAAACAAGTCCTCAATGTTAAAGATGACGATCAAGCGGTTACCTGTTGCAAAGTTGAGGGCGACCATGTTGCAGTCATAGGAGAAAACCGAAAACTGTTATTGTTTTCCCTTAATGAAGTACCAGAGATGACGCGTGGTAGAGGCGTGATACTTCAGCGTTATAACGAAGGTTCTTTAAGGGATATAAAGACATTCAATTTCGACGAAGGCCTGAATTGGAAAACTGGTGAACGTAAGCGGACAGAAACAAATATCAAAGCCTGGTTAGGTCGACGTGCTCAATCAGGAAGGCTGGCCCCTAAGGGGTTTTCCAGACATAATCGATTTTCTTAGGGATAAAAGTTGCAGCTTTCCGGTACAATTAGCTAAACTGCCAACGTTACTTAGAAACCAATGAACCAACAACTTTTTAAACCAATTATCAGAGAATAGTGCCATGCCATCATCAATGACTGCCCAAACAACCTTACTAACAACCTTGTGGCCGACAGCGCCCAGTAGTGTACTTAAAATGTCGTTGTTAGTCCTCTTGGGAACTGGCCTGCTAACCTTATCTGCAAAATTAAATGTACCATTTTACCCATATGTGGTTCCCATGACGATGCAAACATTCGCAGTGCTGGTCATTGGCCTGGCTTTGGGTTGGAAGCTAGGTGCAGCTACGGTAATGCTATACCTGATTGAAGGAGCGTTTGGTCTGCCGGTTTTCGCCTATACACCGGCAAAGGGGATTGGTATTTCCTACATGGTCGGACCAACTGGTGGTTATCTGATCGGCTTTTTACTCTCCGCTACGCTATTAGGATATTTAGGAGAGAGGGGATTTGACAGAAATATAGGCACCACGCTTGTCGCCATGTTGATGGGTACAGTCGTCATATTTTTGTTTGGCTATTTCTGGCTTGCCTATCTAATTGGCGCGGAAAAGGCCTTTTTATTTGGTGTATACCCCTTCCTATGGGCGGAGGGCTTTAAAATCGCCCTAGCAGCACTAGTCTTACCGACTTGTTGGAAGTTATTGGGTCGGCGAAGCAGGAGTAAAATTTAGCTAATTGAAAAACGTTTAAAATGTATTTTAAAAGTTAAGGGAAATGTCTTTATGGACAGACTGACACGCTGCAACCTCACTGGCTTGATCTGAAGTCAGGCGATCTTGCTGTCGAAGACCTATATTGAATTTTATAGCTTCATCATATGCTTTTAACTGAGGTTCGATTTCTCTTTTAGCCCGCTTACGCCAAGCAACCTCCGACGCAAATATCTGCGACCCTTTATTAAGTTCAGCAAAGGCCTTTTTCGGATTTGGTTTTTGCCCTCGCAACGATCTACGCACTCTAGAAATTCTATTTTTTATGGCACTAGAACCAGCAACTTTACCTATTGCTTTCTCAACTTTACGGATAGCGTTCTGTGTTTCCTCGCCAGAGTTATTAGTTATAACCTCGTCTAAACTTTTTATTGATGGTTCAAGAACAGCTAATTTTTCAACATCGGAAATAACCTTTAATATTCCTGGGATAGCGTCATATGAATCATCCACATTGCGACGATACTTTCGCCGAGCATTTCCCTCTGCTTTGGCTAAATTTAGATAGCGTTTTCGCATTTCTTTCCATTGTTGTGGAATCTGCGATGTCAATGCAACTTGCTCGACTTTTAGCGCCTCAATCCTGTCTTTCTTTGAGGTGATAATGGTACTGGCAATACCGTCTCTCGTTAATCTTCGGACTTCTATTTTAGTTTCATTAATTTCCTCGCCCATTCGGCGAACTTTAGCCTGCAAAACGCGAACCTGCTGATGTAACGGTCGATATCCTGGTACAAAGGCCTCCAACTCTTTTTTTGCGGCTTTAACTATTTTCACAAGGTTAAATGTTTTGTCGGCGGCCTGGAAGGACTCCTGCAAAACTGTCCTTTGTTTATCAGGTAAGAAACTTAGATCTATGTCCTTTACCTTTACAATTGCACCGGAGATAGTCTCTCCATCCCTATCATATACTTTAAAAAGACCCTCCTCGACACAGGCAGATATCCTAGGATTTCTCGGTGGCGGGGCGGTCTCAGATGTAAGGTTAACCCTATTAGGAAGATAATTTACTAGTGGTGGAAATATGCCAACAATAGCTAACCCTATTAATTGTAGAATGATAAACGGCACCACACCTTTGTACATTTGAATGGTTTTTACAATCTTAGGCGCGACACCTCGGAGGTAAAAAAGAGCAAAACCAAATGGTGGAGTTAGAAAAGAAGTTTGCATATTAACGCCAATCATCACACCCAGCCAAACGCCTGTTACGTTCGCAGACGTATCTGCCAAAAGAATTGGCGCAATTATCGGAACGACGACAACTGCAATTTCTATAAAATCTAAAAAGAAACCAAGAATAAATATTACCGCCATCACCACAACAAATTTAGTGACAAACCCTCCCGGCAGGCCCGTTAAAAATTCACGAACTAATTCTTCACCTCCGAATGCTCTGAAGGCTGCAGTCAGCATCGCCGCACCCAGGAGAATGATAAAAACCAGAGACGTCGTTTTTGCGGTCTCAATCATTACATAATTTAAGGTACCTTCAATCTTGTGTGTCCGCCAACCACTCCATACGAGAGACGTAACGAACACAAGTGAGGCTAACAATGCGGCGACTATAAAAACAACATCTTCTCGGCCGGTTATATTCTTTACATTGATATCGTGATTATTGAGAAGCCAAGCTAACACAGCAACGGAAATGATAGCTAATATCGCGGGCGTAAAAGCTCCCTTTTCTCCAGCCTTAAGACGGTATCCCGCCATTATCATCGCACCAACCGCACCAATGGCTCCAGCTTGGTTAACAGTTGCAACGCCTAATATGATAGAGCCCAACACAGCGAATATAAGAACCAGTGGAGGGACGAGGACTAGAGCTACATGGCGGATAAATTTAAAATCATATTTACCTTCGAAGGTAACAGGCGGGGCCACCTTCGGTCGGATGAGTGCGGTGATCAGTATATAAACCATGTAGAGCCCAACCAGTACCAGGCCAGGAAGCAGGGCTCCAAGAAACATTTCTCCAGCACTCGTTGAAGTGGGTTCAAATACGGAAGGTAAATTAGATGAACCGGTAGCCACCTTAAACTCGGCACTTCTCAATGATCCTGCGCGATCAGTCGCACTAGACAATTGATCTGCTAGAATTATCAGCACAATTGAAGGAGGGATGATTTGTCCGAGCGTTCCGGACGCAGCGATAGTACCAGTCGCTAGGGAGGGAGCATAATTATTTCTGAGCATGACCGGCAACGATATAAGACCCATAGCAATCACCGTTGCCCCTACAATACCAGTGGTTGCGGCCAAGAGGGCACCTACAAACACAACCGCAATACCAAGTCCTCCCGGGATGGGGCCAAAAAGTTGGGCCATGGCTATCAGCAAGTCTTCTGCAACCTTGGAACGCTGGAGCATAATCCCCATAAAAACGAACAAAGGAATTGCAATTAATGTATCTCTCTCGACCTCAAAATAGATCCCTCTAAAGTTAGTAACCGCTGCCTTAAACCATTGAATGGGATCTCCCTGAGAAAAATAAGCCCCCACGTCTCCTTCAAAAACTTCCCCTAAAAGAGCAGCGAGGCCAATGGTAATAATAGCTGATCCGGGAAGCGCAAAAGCCACAGGGTAGCCGGAGGCTAACGCCGCGATGAGGAGTACAATCAAGATAACAAGAAAAATAGTTTCCATTTTGACGTCACAAGCTTTTTAAGCAGGTACTCCCGCTAGTTTGACTGACCGAAAGGCGCTGCAGCACCACCCGGTGTTTGGAACTCAACTTTTTCATTAGAATGAAGTAACTTGGCGCCGGGTTCACGAATGAGAATAGCTGCATTGTGCAAGAAGTAACTAATAAACTGAATCATCATGCTCAGGGCGTATACAAGTAAAAATCCAGCCATCAGATATTTAACGAACATACCATAGCCGCTTTGAGTGACTTCAAATGCCAGTAGGGGTGCATTAATCAAATTGGATTTACCGCCCAAGCCACTGGTTAATATGATCCAACAAACCGGGATACCCAGTAAAATAGTTCCGAACACGTTTGACCAGGCCTTACCTCTATCGGTAAAGCTGGTGTAAATAATATCAACCCTCACATGTCCTTCTTCAATCAAAGTATAGGCGCTTGCAAATAAGAAAAGCGCGGCATACCAAAAACGGACTAAATCGCCCATAAAAGCCTGTTCATAGGAAAATACGAAGCGAGTGATAACGATTAATAATTCGGCGGAAACAATCAACAGCGCCAACCACATAAAACCAAGGCCACGTGAGAAGTAACCGATAATAAAAGAGACAAAAATAAGTGGATAGTGAACGTAGAGGCCACGATATGCGGACCTCCCCAAGTCTTTCGCTAATTGATCTCCAAATACGGCAGAGAGTAACCCCTCGACGCGTAAAAAAGAAATCACCGAATCAACAAGACCGATTAGCAGGACTGCCCAGAATGCAGAACGTATTATGTATGAGGCGAGGCGGGATAACACTTCGGAATCAGCAAGAATAGTCCGCTTACTGGTTTGTAAAACTAATACCGTAATCAAAATTATCGGACCAATGTACAGGACAATTTGCAACCATCCGAGGATGAGCCTGGATCCTTGAAGGTTTTCTCGCGGTGCTTCAAAGCCAAACCAACCCAGTTGTCCGAACAGCAAATCTAGCCCCGGCCACCCCCACCAAAAAATCAGAAAATTGTTTATCACAAAAATCAGGGCAACCGAGGCAGCAGACAGCGCCATTACGCGCAAAACTGGTTTTAACAGCTGGTTATTCATAATAACGCAACCAAATCACAAAATAAGACTGCCAGACAATTAGTCCTTCAGAACACAGAAAACGGAGCCGCAACAGCTCCGTTTTCCACTATATTCTTCCGTTTCCTTATTAGACGCCTAGAGCGCGATTTCTCTGAGCAACGTAGGCTTGATCAGAAATCTTTGACCAGGCGCTTAGGTCCGCCCGTGACTTCAAGAAGCTCGCATGGATTTTCGCTGCAAGCGGACTGTGAGCACGAACATCTTCAAAGACTTCATCAGATGCTTCTTTGAAGCTATCATAAACATCGTCATTAAATTTCCGGAGTTTGACACCCTGGTTGTTCACCAAATCTTTTAAAGCTTCACCACTCTTCGCATTGTACTCAGCCATCATCATGTCATTTTCAAGGCCTGCTGCTGCTTCGATTATGGCTTGATCTGCCTTTGAGAGCTTGCTCCACCAGTCGGCATTCATACCCAGGCTAATCATTGAACCGGGTTCATGCATTCCGGGGTAGTAGTAGTATTTAGCGGCTTCATAGAACTTCATGAAGCGGTCATTCCAAGGCCCAACCCACTCAGTGGCGTCAATTGCGCCGGAAACAAGGTTTTCATAAATTTGCCCACCTGGAATTGAGACAGGAGATGCACCAAGCTTGGCCATAACGTCGCCGCCAAGACCCGGAATACGCATCTTCAGGCCTTTAAGGTCGTCCGCAGAGTTGATTTCTTTATTAAACCAACCACCCATCTGCACGCCAGTATTACCGGCCGGCATACATTTCAGGCCAAATCCACCCGCCAACTCGTCCCAAAGCTCCTGACCACCGCCAAATCGTATCCAGGCGTTTATCTCAGTGTAGGTGAGACCGAATGGAACAGATGTAAAATAGGCCCAACCAAGGTGTTTGCCTTTCCAATAGTAATCAGCAGCAATATAAGCCTGCGCATTACCCGATGCGACTTCGTCAAATGAATCAAATGCACCAACTCGCTCTTTTGCGGCGAAGTACTTGGTTTGAATTCTGCCGTCTGTCATATCTGACAGTCTCTTGGCGAGACGCTGTGCACTGGTCCCTAAACCCGGAAAATCCCGAGGCCAGGTAGAAACTATCACCATTTCTATGCGTTTTTGAGCAATAGCAGGTTTAGGGAAAGTCGAAGCAGCTGCAACGGCAACGCCGCCTACACCTGCGCTTTTTATAAATTCACGACGCTTCATTTGTTACCTCCCAATTGATGTTGAAGTTATTGACACATTCAACGTTTTAAACTCTTCAATATATATCTGACCTAAACAATCACACAATTAAAGTATACGATTTATCGTTCCGAAACGATCACAAATTGAAGTATAATGGCTTTTCATTCCTGATCAACAGGTGACATCAAATAGATTTAGTCAACGCAGATTGGGTAGGTACAAAATTAAGGCCTTATAGCTAATTATTATGAGATATTATTGTATCAAATTTATAATGTGTGACTCTCTATAAACGTATTACCGCCCATATGAGAATGGCAAAAGCCGTGCATTCCAATACGCCTGATCAGAAATCTTGGACCACTTGATGGATTGTTGGCGAAACTTCAAGAAACTACGGTATACCTTCCTAGACATCGGGTCGCTATTGCCAGCTTCTGAAACGACTTCCCCGGCAGCATTTCCAATTGCATTCATAACGTCATCAGGAAAACGGCGCAAACTCACTTGATTATTGGTCAGCATAAGGTTCAATGCTTTGATGTTGCGGGCATTAAATTCAGCTAATACTAAATCATTTTCGGCTGCCATAGCAGTTTTAATAATTTCTCTATGATGACGCCCTAAGGATCCCCAAACGTCGAGGTTAATCGAAGACGACAAACTTGTTCCTGGTTCCTGGAAGCCTGGATAATAGTAATATTTGGTAATCTTATGTAAGCCAAATTCGTAATCAAACCAGGGTCCAAACCACTCTGTAGCGTCTAACTTACCAGTCTCGATTGCGTCAAATATCTGACTACTAGGTAAGCTAATTGGCTGGGCCCCAATCCGTTTTAAGACAGTCCCACCAAACCCCGGCATTCGAATGCGAAGCCCTTGGAGGTCATCAACTGTATTGATTTGTTTATTGAACCAACCCCCCATTTGAACACCAGTATTACCTGCGAGAAATGGTTTAACACCGAATACTTTCCCAATCTCATCCCAAAGCTCTTGACCACCACCAAAGTTTATCCATGCACTCTGCTCCGTAGCGGTCAAACCAAATGGAACCGAAGCAAAAAAATTTAGCGCTTTTGTGTTCTCTTCCCAATAGTGTTCGATAGCGTGATACATGTCCGCCCTGCCATCCGCGACAGCAGAAAACAAATCTGGTGATTTAACAAGGGATCCACGTGGATAAACATTTACCTTTAACGTTCCACCACTCATTGTGGTTATACGAGCGCCTAATCTAGACGCGGAAGTACCGAAACCTGGGAAATTTTTTGGCCATGACGTAACCATAGACAATTCACGTTGATTTGCTGAAAAGGCAGGCTTAGGTATTGTAGTCGAGGCAGCCCCTGCCACGGCTGAGATGCCTGCTCCTATCACAAACTTCCGACGTTTCATTACCATTCTCCCACCCCGAAAGCCCAAAGATAGCTTACAGTATTACCCCAGCGACTTATTCCATTGAAATAAGTTAGAGCGTGTCCACTCATTGCCATTATAATATTCCAAGGGCTGAAACTTTTCTTTGTAACTCATTTTTTGACTACCACTAACCCAATATCCAAGGTAAACATGGGGAAGTCTGTACTGGAGTGCCAAATCAAGCAATGCCAATATTATTTGAGTACCCAGGCTTTTTCTCTTATTAATCGGATCAAAAAAACTGTAGACTGCCGATAACCCATCAGCCATTTCATCGACAATACATGCGCCGACCAAATGGTCCAAATCACGGTATTCTAAAATAAATGTATTGACTGTCGTTTCTTCAATTAATGCCTGATAGTCGTAATAATCCATCGTAGCCATGTCGCCACCCCTGTGGCGAGTTTCTTGATATTTGACAAATAAAGCATACTGCTCATGTGTTGCAAGAGCGGGCCTTTTGTTGACAACAATATCTTTATTAATTCTTATGACGCGCTTCTGAGATGTAGAAGGTTTAAATTCTCCAACTACTGTTCTCACTGCTAGGCAAGCGCTGCAGCTAGGACAAATTGGTGCGTAAACGATCCCATGGCTGCGTCTAAAACCAACCCTAGACAGCGTGTCGTGCAACGAGATCCCATCCGACCCCTTCAATTCAGCAACCAAACGGCGCTCCACCTGCCCATCCAGATAAGGGCAAGGCAAAGGAGATGTGACAAAAAAAGAAGTGGATCCTCTATTCATACTATACTTCATAACGGCAGGCATTCTCTACAAAATCATGATATTTATGTACCATGAAAGATTCTAAAATTCTTTAAAGCGGTAGTATATTATCCAAACGAATAAAAACAATAAATGCTATTAAACCGAGAAATTATTTCATATTAAGAAGTTTAGAAGCTTCGATTGCCATATAAGTTAGTATCCCATCAGCACCAGCCCTTTTAAAAGAGATCAAACTCTCAATAACGACTTTGTCATTTTCTAACCAACCATTATTTACAGCACCTTTTAACATAGCGTATTCACCACTAACTTGATAGGCAAACGTAGGGAGACCAAAAGTATCCTTTACCCTTTGAACAATATCTAGGTATGGCATGCCGGGCTTTATCATGACCATATCGGCACCCTCTTCTATATCCTGAGCAACTTCCCTTATTGCCTCGTCGCTATTTGCAGGGTCCATTTGGTAGGTATTTTTATCACCTTTTAGAGCGCCCGATGATCCAATAGCATCTCGAAACGGCCCATAAAAAGACGAAGAATATTTTGCCGCGTATGACATAATCCTAACATCCTGGAATCCATTCTCATCGAGCACTCTTCGGATAGCCGCAACTCTTCCATCCATCATGTCTGACGGTGCAATGACGTGACACCCTGCTTCAGCCTGAACCAAGGATTGTTTACACAATATTTCAACTGATTCGTCGTTAACTATGTGGCCATCAACAACAAATCCGTCATGACCATCACTATTAAATGGATCTAGAGCAGCATCACAAATTATACCTACATCGGGGTGAGAAGATTTAATGGCTTTAATAGAACGGCACACAAGGTTGTCGGGGTTGTAGGCTTCACAAGAATCTGGTGTTTTTAAATGAGGATCCACCTCTGGGAAAATAGCGACGGCTAACACTCCCAAGTCAGAGGCTTCACCTACTACATTATCCAGCAAGTCCACTGTTATTCTATCGACACCAGGCATGGATGTTACAGGCACACGTTTATTGATGCCCTCACTTACGAAGATTGGATAAATAAAATCCTCTGGTGTAAGTGAGTTTTCAGCGACTAATCTTCTATTCCAAACCTCCCGTCGGTTCCTACGTAACCGTGTATTTGGGAAACTACCTAATGTCTTCAAGTTTAGACTCATTTCATTCTAAAGCGCATTTAGGGGGGGGGTAATTTGCCAAAATGGCAACGATAAATTTTATAAGCCGACAACGTCGAATTAACCCTAACCGCATTGTACCTCCCGAAAAATATAAACGAGTGGGGAAGGGGCCAAATTTTAGAATACCTACGGCCTTCATAGTAAGGATTAAACGTAAAAAAAGAGCTACTTGAAAGGAAGCCGTAAGTTACAAATAACGCATTTGCCAGGGCCCTGTAACCCCAAACAATAGCAGTATCATCTAATAACAGTCTCAGTGGACAAGAGAGTAAGTCATTGTAGGGCAAGTTTGTTACGTTCATACTTCTCACTGATTTCAATGATTTTTTTACTATCTACGTGACACAAACACTAAAGTCTACCATTTGAATGTTTAAACTACGGTTGAATTTTAACACTTAATTATTTTCTAACGTTTTTAAGAAATACATATAATACAACATCTAATGGCGATATTGATCTAATGCCTCAAAAACGATCCTATTTGAGAGAAGTCCTATTTGAATTTGTCGTGCGAGGTAACTTCGTTAAAGTAATGGCCGTCGACCCTATAACGGGGACAGAGGTTTCGATAGTCGGAGATAGTCGCGCAAATAAGAGTACATTGCAAAGGGTAGCAACTAACAAACTAGTAATGGTATTAAAACGTAAACGGGGAGAGGACATCCTTCGAAACGGTGGAGAAAAAAGATTTTGCTAACTGCAACATTAATTGATTTGGCCTCTGCTCATGAAGGTGAAGAGTTACTGTAAAACCTTTTACATCCGAATTTAGACCCATAGTTGTGCTGACTTGGCGAAACCAGTCAATATATGGTATTTGATTGCACTAGCGTGCCTTCAACTATTGGATTTTATTTAATGGACACCGGTTCCAAAGATACTATTGCAATTGCTTGCGACCATGCTGGTTTTAACCTTAAACAAGCCTTAGTCGATCATTTGATTGGTCAGGGTTATGACTTGCTTGACTTAGGGACAAATGACACAGAACCCGTAGATTATCCAGATTTTGCTAACGCCTTAGCTGAGGCAATCCAAAATGGTAAAGTTAAGAGGGGTGTATTAGTGTGTGGATCGGGAATTGGGATTAGTATAGCTGCAAACCGCTATTCGGAAGTTCGTGCGGCGTTAGTTCACGACGTCCTTGGAGCAAAACTTAGTCGACAACATAATAACGCTAACGTGATTGCTTTTGGCGGACAAGCAATAAGCGAGGATACTGCGCTAGAATGTCTAAATATATTTTTGAGCACACCTTTTGAAGGCGGTCGCCATGCACGTCGGGTCGATAAACTTAATATAGTTTCTGAAAACTAGAGGAGCGAGCATGTCGCTTGCAGTGAACGAAGCATCTAAATTAGAACAGGGGCAATTTTTTGTTGGTTCTCTTGCAAATCGAGATCCCGAATTGTTTGCCTCAATCCGGAATGAACTAAACAGACAACAAAACCAAATCGAGTTAATAGCTTCCGAAAATATTGTTTCAAGAGCGGTGCTGGAAGCTCAGGGATCTGTTATGACCAATAAATATGCTGAGGGTTACCCTGGTCGGCGTTATTATGGTGGTTGTGAATATGTAGATGTGGCTGAAGAATACGCCATAGATAGGGCAAAGAGACTATTTGCCTGTGATTTTGCAAATGTGCAACCGCATTCAGGCTCCCAGGCGAACCAAGGCGTTATGACGGCGCTTCTAAAGCCTGGGGACACAATAATGGGTATGTCTTTAGCGGCTGGTGGTCATTTAACCCATGGCGCACTGCCAAATTTATCAGGAAAATGGTTCAAAGCCATTCAATATGGTGTAAGTCCACAAAATCAACTAATCGATTTCGAAGAAATTGAAACCCTAACCAAAAAATATAGACCAAAATTGATAATTGCCGGTGGTTCTGCCTACCCCAGAATTATTGACTTCGAACGTTTCCGTAAAATTGCAGACAACGTAGAGGCAATATTTATGGTTGATATGGCCCATTTTGCTGGGCTAGTGGCAGCAGGTATTTATCCAAACCCTTTTCCACACGCCCATGTAGTTACATCAACAACGCACAAAACTCTTCGAGGACCAAGAGGTGGTTTCATCCTCACCAACGACGAAAAAGTTTCCAAACTTGTAAATTCAGCAATATTTCCTGGACTTCAAGGTGGCCCACTGATGCATATTATTGCATCAAAGGCGGTGGCATTTGGTGAAGCTCTCGCACCAGAGTTTAAGATATACTCTCAAAAAGTGGTTGATAACGCGAAAATTCTTGCTGCAAAATTACAAGAACGAGGCTGTGAAATAGTATCAGGTGGAACCGACACTCATTTAATTCTTGTTGACCTTCGTTCTTTAGGCCTTAAAGGGGATGCCGCCGAAAAAAGTCTCGAAAATTCCGCAATAACATGTAACAAAAATGCCATTCCCCTTGACCCTGAGAGACCAACTGTCACCTCAGGAATTAGGCTCGGTACTCCGGCATGCACGACACGTGGGTTTGGATTAGTAGAGTTTAACCAAATCGCAGATTTGATAGGAGATGTTTTTGACGGTTTGGTTTTAAATCCTGAAAACAATCAAATTGCTGAAAGAATGGTCAAACAAGAAGTGCAAACGCTTTGCCAGCAATTTCCCATATATCCAAAAATCTAAGAATGACCAGACGTCCATAGAAAGGAAAGAAAACCATGCGCTGTCCATTTTGCGGTCACAATGATACCCAAGTAAAAGATTCTCGCCCCACGGAAGATAACGCAGCAATCCGGCGACGGCGATCATGTCCAGAGTGTGGTGCTCGATGGACAACATTTGAGCGAGTACAACTCCGAGAGCTCATAATAGTAAAGAAGGGTGGTGAGAAAAAAGAACCCTTTGATCGGGAAAAGTTAACAAGATCACTTAAGACAGCGCTACAAAAACGTCAGGTTGAAGAAGAAAAAATTGAGCGCATTAGTAATAGCATCCAACGCAAATTAGAAACACTTGGTGAAAGCGAGGTTCCATCGAAAGTTATTGGGGAAATTGTAATGGATCAGTTAGCTGACTTAGACCAGGTCGCATATGTTCGATTTGCCTCAGTTTATCGAAATTTTCACGAGGTGAAGGACTTCGAGGCGTTCATAGGTACTCTAAGTGACGAAACAAACTAATAATTCAAACCCGTCTAGCAATCATATAGACTTGATGAAGGTAGCGTTTTCCCTTGCCAGGCGGGGACTTGGAAACGTTTGGCCTAATCCCGCAGTAGGATGCATCATTGTTAAAAATGGCAGAATAGTAGGCCGCGGTTGGACACAACCTGGCGGGCGCCCTCATGCCGAAGCTATGGCATTAAAACAAGCTGGTAAAAAAGCCGCTGGCAGTACTGCATATGTAAATCTTGAACCCTGTAATCATACTGGCAAATCACCGCCATGCACCGAAGCTTTAATTGAGGCCGGAATTAAAGAGATTTATGGATCTTTACTAGACCCTGATCCCCGGGTTTCAGGAAGTGGTTTCGAGAGGCTTAAAAAAGCTGAACTTCAAGTTAATATTGGGCTACTAAGCGAAACTGCAAGAGAAATCAATGAAGGCTTTTTTCTTCGGATCAATGAAGGTCGACCATTTCTTACATTTAAGACCGCAACTACAATTGATGGAAAAATTGCAACCAAAAATGGCGAAAGTAATGGGATAACTGGGAAAGAGGCTCGCAGTTTTACTCATCTCTTACGTTCAACACACGACGCAACTTTGGTTGGTAGTGGAACTGCTTTAGCCGACAATCCAGATTTAACTAGTCGGCTACCCGGTGTCGATAACAAACGAAGACCTCGCATAATCCTTGATCGAGGGTTGCGCCTACCGCTAGACTCTCGACTTGTTATGAGCGCAAAGGAAGCACCAGTTTGGCTGATAACACGAAATGACCACCCACCTAGTAAACTGCAAATTTATAAAGACCGATGTATAGACCTTATCCTGATGCCTCCCGGAGATACTGGCCAATCTGATATTGTTTCTGCTATGCAGCAACTTGGAAGCCGAGGGTTGACGCGTATTTTAGTAGAAGGTGGCAACCACGTAGCGTCCTCATTGTTTGCGGCCGACTTAGTTGATCAGTTGGTATGGTTTAGAGCCCCTAAAATTCTGGGCAATGGGGCCTTATCGGCTATTGGAAATTTAAATATAGATAAATTATCAGAAATGCCTATTTTTGAGCGGCAATTGTCAACCAATATTGGCAAAGATTTTTTAGAAATTTTATCACGAAGCAGGTAATTGAACAGAATGTTTACTGGCATCATAACCGATTTAGGTGGCGTCCAAGCTATCTTAAAACGTGGTGATACTAGATTTCAAATAAACACATCCTACGATACAAATAACATTGCCTTAGGAGCATCAATCTCCTGCTCAGGGACCTGTCTAACAGTCGTCGAAAAAGGTAAGAATTGGTTCGCAACAGATGTTTCTGGAGAAACTCTGTCAAAGACCACACTTGGTTGTTGGTCTGAAGGGACGCCGGTAAACCTCGAACGGTCACTGAAATTGTCGGAGGAATTAGGTGGGCATTTTGTTGCTGGACATGTAGATGGTGTTGGTGTGATAACTTCAATCGACCAAGAGGGAGACTCATTCAAATTTGAATTTAGTTTCCCCGAGGACTTGGCCCGTTTTATTGCAAGAAAGGGGTCAATTACCGTCAATGGAGTTTCACTGACCGTTAATGAAATCACCAATAAAAAATTTGTAGTTAATATTATCCCACACACACAAAATGTAACCACATTTGGTACATCAAGAATTGATGATCGGGTAAATCTGGAAATTGACCTTCTGTCGCGATATGTTGCCCGTCTTCTAGAGAAGGATTGATCCTTTGTCACACATTGAATACCTGTCCTCCATTGAAGAAATCATTGAAGATGCCCGTAATGGAAAAATGTTCATTCTGGTAGACGATCAAGAGCGTGAGAATGAAGGTGACCTTGTTATTCCAGCCCAAATGGCTACGCCAGATGCAATTAACTTCATGGCTACACACGGAAGAGGATTAATTTGCCTGGCCTTAACCCGAAATCGAATAGAAGAACTGAATTTGACTCTAATGAGCCAAAGCAATACTTCCCGCCACGAAACAGCCTTCACCACTTCAATTGAAGCTAAGGAAGGCGTGACCACGGGTATATCAGCATCTGATAGGGCCAGAACGATAGCCGTAGCAATTGATATTTCAAAGGGATGCGATGATATTTGTACACCCGGTCATGTCTTCCCACTTGCCAGTCGAGATGGTGGAGTGTTGGTTCGGGCTGGTCATACCGAGGCTTCGGTTGATATTGCGAGACTATCTGGATTGAACCCGGCGGGGGTCATCTGCGAAATCATGAATGAAGACGGGTCAATGGCTAGAATGCCAGATCTCGTGGCATTTGCTCAAAAACACGGACTTAAAATTGCCACCATCGCTGATCTAATTTCATTCCGGTTACGCAACGACAGGATAGTTCAAGCGGAAGTAGAAACAAATATAGAAACAATAGTGGGAGGGACTTTCCGAACAATCGTATACAGAAACACCGCCGAATCTAGTGAACATATCGCACTGGTAAAAGGTGATGTTTCAACCAAATTACCTACCCTGGTTCGGATGCACGGTTTCAATATTTTTGACTATATTTACAGCGCCAACAAAACGTTCGAACTTCACCGCGCCATGGAAATTATAGCCGATGAGGGCAGGGGTGTAATCGTATTGATTAGAAGTTCAAGCGTAACGGTGCTTTCAGACTATGTCAGAGAACACATCGGAGCTGTAAATCAAAGTAAATCGTTAATCAAGGAATCGTCCACATTATTCAAAGATTATGGGGTCGGTGCACAAATACTACGCGACTTAGGCGTCAGGGAAATGATATTGCTTTCCAACACTAAAAGATCGATTGTTGGTTTAGAAGGCCACGACCTGAAGATCGTTGAACAAAGGCCAATTGGGCACTCTAGCGTTCGTCCAGCAGCAGCAGGGGCTTCACATGCCTAACTTATCGGGTAACATCCTAATTGTGGAAGCCCGATTTTATGAAGATATTGCCGATGCCTTGGTTTGCGGCGCAGAGACCACTTTGGAAAAAGCTGATCAACGGATAGAAAGAATAGCAGTACCTGGCGTTTTTGAAATTCCAACCGCCATTAAATTTGCTTGGGATGATATCCGTTTTGACGGGTGCGTGACGCTTGGATGCGTTATTCGCGGAGAGACGGATCACTACGAGCATATATGCCGCGAAGTTAGCCGGGCCCTTATGGATTTGAGCATCGAACTTAAAATGCCCCATGGCTTTGGGATTATTACATGCGAAAATCTTGAACAGGCTTGGGAGAGAGCTAATATTAAGCAGAAAAATATTGGCGCACGAGCAGCTAACGCGTGCCTCCAAATGATTAAAATTAGGGCTACCAATTCTGGTTGAACAAAACACAGGTTCTTCTATCTCATAAAAATGTCAAATTCTACGAAATCTGCACAGGCTACGCGCTCAGCAAGAATCGCAGGGGTTCAAAGTCTGTATGAAATAGAAATCAGCAATAGTTCAAATGACACCATTATGGTAGATTTTTTACATCAACGTTGGTCTTCGTTCAATGAAAATATGGGAGAACCATTTCAACCCAACAAAACCAAGTTTGTTTGTCTACTGCGGGGTGTACATAAGGAAAAGGGTTACCTAGATGAGATTATTTCGGCGGCGATTAAAAAAGACCGGAAATTTGAACTTCTCGATGTTTTATTGAAATCTATCTTGCGAGCCGCAACTTTTGAATTATTAAGAGAACCCAACGTCCCCTTAGCCGTAATCATCAACGAGTACGTCGAGATTACTCACACTTTTTATTTTGATAATGAAGCTGGGTTCGTAAACGGCGTCCTAGACGCTGCCGGCAAGACACTCAGGGCTCAATGAGAAAAATGAAAATATAAATATCTTGGATCAGAAAATTCTGATGAATGAATTTGAGATAATCAAAACTTATTTCTACCCCTTGGCAAAAAAATTTCCCGGGGCCCTCTCACTCCTAGATGATGCCGCTTTGCTTGATATTGATCCAGATCATCAGATGGTGATTACAAATGATATTTTAACCGCAGGTGTTCATTTCTTTGAAAATGACCCTGCTGACTTGGTCGCTAGAAAAAGTATTAGGGTAAATCTCTCAGATCTAGCTGCCATGGGTGCGGAACCGCTTGTCTACCTGTTGGCGTTGAGCCTTCCCAATACTGTTGACGATGCTTGGCTAGAGCTATTTTCTAACGGATTAAAACAAGATCAAATAAATTACGGGATAAGCCTAATAGGGGGTGACACCTCATCAACGCCGGGACCAACTTCAATTTCTATCACAATGTTGGGAAGGATTAGGGTTAACAAAGCGCTGAAAAAATCAAATGCTAAACTTGGAGATGATATTTGGGTTTCTGGCAACATTGGTGACGCTGCTGTAGCTTTGAAAATTATCAAAGGTGAGGTGAATGTTATTGATGATAAAAGTAAAAATCATCTATTCAAACGTCTACATCTTCCTGAACCACGGCTAGAACTGGGAAAGAACCTTATAGAAATAGCCAACTCAGCTACCGATATTTCAGATGGCTTAGCAAATGACTTGAATAACATCTGCCAAGCGTCCGGGTTTGGTGCTGTTGTTCAGGGCGACAGCATTCCTATATCAGAACTTGTTTCTACGCTTATTAAACAAACCAAACACTTGAAAATGTCCCATATTATATCGGGTGGGGACGATTACGAGTTGGTATTTACAGCGCCACCTGAATACACGAAAAATATTAATACTCTTTCAAAAAAAATGGGCCTGAAAATAAGCAAAATTGGATCCATTGTTGAAGGGAAAACCATTCGTATAATCGATAAAATCGGTCACGACTTGCCTCTTGAAACTGAAGGATATCAACATTTTTGAATGTTGGCGTAATATTTTATTTTACTATACAAAGTCTGTAATACTGGAAATATTTTTTTTTATTAGCTTAACCTGATGCCAAAAATCGTTATTTTTGTTTTTGTAGGGATCATTCTCCTGTCAGGTGGCTCTGTCGCTTTAATGATGCAGATGGGAATCGGTCCCTTTGCTAACGAAGAAAAAAAGGCAACCGTAGATAGTACGCCAAAAGATGAAAAACCAGAAAAAAAAATAGCTATTGAAACAGTCACCATGGCTCCTCTATCAATCCCAATTATACAAAATGGCAAAATAGCACTGAACCTCCAACTTGAAGTTCAAATTGATACCACCAAAAAAAAAGCGCCGAAACTTCGAGAAAAACTTCCTATCTTGAAGGATGCTTATGTTAGGGATTTATTTTCGTTTATTCCAAGACAATTAAGGAAAAGTAAAAAACTTGATCAGGAAACCCTCAAAAGGAGATTAAGAGTTGTGGGCCAACGGACGATCGGAAAAGGAATAATTCATGCAGTCAATATCAAAAGTTATTCAGAGGTAAAATCTGTTAATGATGCAGAAAAAGAAGAAACTACTGACCCGACTACAAATTAATGCAACCAATAATTGCTGGACGTTGGAGAAAGCTAAGGTTGCTATAACTCAGGGATTCTGCCATTTTCCTGCGGATTTTTTTGCCGCTTAATTTATTTTTACATGCTTAGTTATAATTTCCATTTACGTTAGGTTAATTAATATGATTAACCATTCAATCGAAAAGGGGCCAGTTGAATGTCTACCGTTTACTCTTTGATAATCGCCTGTGGTGTTCTAGCACTATTATACGGCGTATACACGATCCGCTCAGTTCTCGCCTATCCAACCGGCACCGACAAAATGCAAGAAATAGCCTCTGCTATTCAAGAGGGCGCTAATGCATACCTTAATCGTCAATACACGGCCATTGCCATCGCAGGAGTTTTCATCGGACTTCTTCTTGGTTTTTTACTTGGTTTAACTGTTGCCATTGGGTTTTTCATCGGAGCAATTCTATCTGGAGCGGCAGGCTATATTGGAATGAACGTCTCCGTTCGTGCCAATGTACGTACGGCAGAAGCCGCGAGGACCAGTGGCCTGAGTTCAGGACTTGATGTTGCTTTTAAGTCCGGTGCAATAACGGGGATGCTAGTTGCCGGGCTTGCCTTACTTGGCGTCGTTATTTATTGGTTGATCTTGCAAGAAATGCTTGTAGTCCATGATGGCAAGAATTTGCGTCATACGTTGGAGGCCCTTGTAGCACTTGGATTTGGAGCTTCATTAATATCGATTTTTGCCCGCCTTGGAGGTGGTATATTTACCAAAGGAGCCGACGTCGGTTCGGACCTTGTAGGCAAAATTGAAGCTGGGATTCCAGAGGATGATCCACGAAATGCTGGTGTAATTGCAGATAACGTTGGCGATAACGTTGGCGATTGCGCTGGTATGGCAGCCGACCTGTTTGAAACATACGCCGTGACTATGGTTGCAACGATGCTACTAGGTGCCCTGTTTTTTAGCGGAGCAGATCGTCAACTCATGATGACATTGCCTCTCCTTATTGGAGCCGTGTGCATCGTCGCGTCTGTAATTGCTACTTTTTTTGTGAAGTTAGGTAGTACCAACAATATAATGGGAGCCCTCTATAAGGGTTTCTTTGCAAGTGCAATTATCTCTGCAGTACTCATAGCTGCGGCCATTAATTGGCAATTAGGCTTTGATAAAGAATTTAAAGTGTCTGGAGAAATTATTGATGGCCTTGATTTATTTATTTCATCCCTTGTAGGGCTTGGGGTTACAGCGTTAATTGTTTTGATAACCGAATACTACACTGGGACAGACTATAAACCTGTTAGGAGTGTCGCAAAAGCATCCGAGACTGGCCATGCGACCAACATAATACAGGGTATTGCCGTCTCCATGGAGGCAACGGCTCTGCCCGTTATAGTTATTTGTGCGGGAATAATTATTTCATATTTGACGGCCGGCCTGTACGGCCTCTCCATTGCTGCAACTTCTATGCTGGCATTGGCTGGTATGGTTGTGGCTCTAGATGCCTTTGGTCCGGTAACAGATAATGCAGGGGGCATCGCAGAAATGGCAAAATTGCCAGATGAGGTGAGGAAATCGACCGATGCATTAGATGCCGTGGGCAATACAACCAAAGCCATTACGAAAGGCTATGCTATTGGGTCGGCTGGGCTGGCCGCTCTAGTTTTGTTTACTGCTTTCACCCATGATCTGGAGCTATTATTTCCGAATGTCAAAGTTAGCTTCTCATTAAGCGATCCTTTCGTGGTCGTTGGATTATTCATTGGTGGGTTAATTCCTTTCTTGTTTGGAGCAATGGGAATGAAAGCTGTCGGACGTGCTGGAGGAGCTGTCGTTGAAGAAGTCAGGAGGCAATTTAAAGAAATTCCAGGAATTATGGAAGGAACGACAAAACCGGAATATGGGAAATGCGTTGACATATTAACTAAAGCAGCAATTAAGGAAATGATTATCCCTTCCCTTTTACCAATTGTGGCCCCCATTATTATTTATTTTTCAGTCAACTTAATAGCGGGCCAAGCCGCCGCTTTCGCCACGCTCGGAGCGTCTCTAATGGGAGTGATCGTTACGGGTCTATTTGTTGCTTTATCCATGACTTCTGGTGGGGGGGCTTGGGACAACGCCAAGAAATATATTGAAGATGGGAATCACGGAGGAAAGGGTTCAGAAGCACACCACGCGGCTGTCACAGGTGATACCGTTGGTGATCCCTACAAAGACACCGCAGGCCCTGCAGTTAATCCACTCATAAAAATAATGAACATTGTTGCTATCTTGCTGTTAGCAATCTTGGCAGGTTAATTTTAAAACTACTAATTTTACATTTCCTTACTTTCCACTAGGTTCAAATCGGCCAATGTTACCAAAAAGCTGCCTGAGTATGGTAAACTCCTTACCGGCGGTTGGTGTTACCCGTTCTACTATCTCAATCTTTCGTGCATCCTCCAATCCATATATTTTTACTTTTTCGGCAACTCCATTTTTATCAAAGACTATAACAAGTATTTTTCGTTCTTTTACCTCAGGTTCAAAGAACGCTATAGTCTCAGTGCGCTCTCTTACATAATACCAAGTGTTACTCGATAATGGCGAAATACTCGATGGTGACCCAATCAAAGCAACAACTTGTTCCTTATTTATGTGTCCTATCTCAATATCGGCCAAAAGATCAGCATCTGGAATGGTGCCTCTAACATCAATTCGTGGCGCACAACCCTCGATAGCAAAGAAGGCAACAGTCACAATCAGCATTATGCGAAACGTCATGATTTTTCCCGAACCATTATCCAAACAAATTGAAAGAAATTAAATCTGTAATGGTTATAACATATCAAATAATCTGTAGCGAATTATAGTAATATAAATAAAAAATAACGAATATCTCAAATGACAGGAGATGAATATATTTACCAACCTTAGATTATTAAGAAAACGACCCAACGCTACCCCTCTCTACACTGAGATAGTTCGTCAAGCACGGCAACCAGATTTTTATAATAAACTCGGGGTTTCTGACACATATAATGGACGCTTTGATCTAATAGCCCTCCACGCCTTTATTATTATGAGACGACTTAAATCAATTGGGAAAAATGGTGAAAAACTTTCCCAAGCACTTTTTGATTGTATGTTCATAGATATAGACAAAAATTTACGTGAAATGGGTGTAGGAGATCTTTCCGTAGGGAAAAAGATTAAGAACTTGGCAGCAGCCTATTATGGTCGCGTCAAAGCTTATGAAGATGCACTACTTGAAACAGATGAATTCCTAGAAGCAGCATTTAAAAGAAATATCTACCTAGACAGTCGACCTTCCTCAAAACAACTTAACACTTTTGTAAATTACTTTAGAGAACAGATAAAAGAATCAGAATCATGGTCACTTGATAAAATCAGTGAGGTCGATTTTGTTTTCATACCACCTCCTAATATTAAATAACTAATTTATGATAACCAAGATAACTCCGGAATTTTCCCGTCTCATATCAATATTAGATATTGAGGTAGACGGAATTGAAATCAATATTTCAGCAAATTCTCTAGAATGCGATGCGCTAGCAAAACGATTTTCTGTAAA
>Ga0209403_10000740_pt1 | contig 46705 bp, 38 predicted proteins | sample ArcticOcean_MG_C_8_FD_187440 | JGI IMG/M metagenome (GOLD analysis project Ga0209403, IMG submission 187440) | Marine microbial communities from western Arctic Ocean - ArcticOcean_MG_CB11_86 (SPAdes) (version 2) | ecosystem: Environmental > Aquatic > Marine > Oceanic | place: Arctic Ocean... | reverse complement strand
TCGTTGCCCCAGTCCGCCACGTACACATCTCCAAGCTCGTCCACCGTGATGCCCCAAGGCGACTCAAACTTGCCATCATCAGAGCCGCGTGATCCCCACTTGCCGAGGTACTTTCCATCAGTTGTGAACTTCTGAACCCGATGGTTCATCGAGTCTACGATCAAGATGTTCCCGTCCAGGTCGAACGTCATCCCGGCCGGCCGGTCGAACTGACCGTCCAAGGAGCCTTTTTCGCCCCAGGTATTGAGTACCCCGCCCTCTCTGTCGAACTGCGTGATCCGGTTCAAGGCCTCGTCCGACACGAAAAGATTCTCATCGGCGTCGGCGATAAGCGTCACCGGCCACTGGAACTGGCCCTCGTCGGTGCCCCAGCTGCCGATCGATCCAAGGTCATCGTCGGTGTAGTTGTACTTCCTGATCATCGCCGCATTTTCCTGGCGACAAAGGATGTAGATTCGATCCTCGTTGCCGAGTGCGATGTCGATAGGGAAGTTTGTTATCCGCCTCATGCCCAGCGTTTTGACGTAAGGGAATCCTGCCCTAAGCAGTCCATAAGGTCGTGCCACGGATACCGCTCCTGTTGTTCTGAACTTCTAAGCTAATAAGTGACTGTCCTGAGTCTGGCCGACGAGTGAGTAGTCATAATGAACTTCACCCTCACCCTCGTCTTCCCCTACCAGGAGAGGGGATTGTTAGGCCGCGAACGGATTGATCTGCTCGTACTTGCCGCGGACTATTTCACTTGAATCGATGCTCATCCACTGCTCAAGCAAAGTGGCGTAAATGCTTCGAAAATCGATCGTGTGCGCCAGGTCCTCGCCGTTCGCCCAGTCGGCCGGGTCGAGAGATGGGTAGTCCGAGTAAAGTCCGCCAACTACTCGCTCACCGACGATGAAAGAGCCCCCACCTGAACCGTGATCCGTACCTGAACCGTTATCGGCGATTCGTCGGCCGAACTCCGTGAAGACGTAAATCATCACCTCTTCAGCGGCGTCATGCTCTCGCAGATCCGCCATGAAGTCTCTGAGCGCCCCGGATAGCTCCGTCAACAGCCGCTCGTGGTTCGGCACCTCGATTGCGTGGTGGTCGTAGCCGGCGTGCTGTGTGTAGAAGATACGGGTCCCGAGCCCTGAAGTGTGCACACGTGCGACGTCACGAAGGCTTTTGGCAATCGGGTTGTCTGCGTACTCAACCGTTGAGCGGTAATTTGCCGGAACCGTCTTCAATAAGTCCGCCCCGGTCATCACGTCCCCACCCGTCTGGTGGAGATAACTCATCACGGGACCAGAGCCGATGGCTGGTGTGTACATACGCTTGAAAATATCCAGCTCTCGTGCCCGGTGCTCTTCTATCTCGACACCGGTCAGGAGGCCGTAACTGTCCAGATCTCCGACCGAGGTCACGGAAACGCCCGGTGCGGCCATCGCACGCGGCAGGCCGCGACCGAAGCTAATCCCGGTCAAGACATTCTTGGTATCCGGGTCTATCTCGCGAAGCGCCTGCGCCAGCCAGCCCTCGGTGGCGATGCTGTTCGGCTCGGCGGTGTGCATGATGTCCATCGCTCGGAAGTGCGAGCGGTTGGAGTTCTCGTAACCGATCCCCTGGATGATGGCCACGTCCCCGTCGTCAAACATCTCTTTGAGCGGAGCGGCGCACGGGTGGAACGCAAGTTCGTCGTTGATCGGCAGAACGCGATCCTCGCTCACACCGACCACCGGTCGAACGTCGTGGTAAAGCCCGCTGGTGTACGGGATGAGGGTGTTCATGAAGTCATTTCCACCGGTCAACTGGACTATCACCAGTACAGGCGGCTTGCCATTCGTGATCGTAACCATTTAGGAACTCCTCCCGGCGTCCGCCGGTCTCGGTACGTTCTGGCGACCTTACCTCAGATCAACCGGTCGTAATTTTGTTATGCGAACTGGTACTCGGGCGTTGCGACGGCAAGTCGCAACAGCCGGATTACACGTGTGGCCTGGTCTTCTCCCTCAGCGTCGTTGGCGAAATCTATCAGCGCCTCGCGTGTCCGGTCACTGACCTCAACGTAACCCGTTTCGCTGAGCACCGCGTTAACGAGACTCTCGGCGGATCCAAGGGACTCGGAATCCTTAAGGCGCTGGACTAGCGACTGAATTCCTGGGGCCAGACCTTCGCCGATCTCGTCGACCGCAAAGTTGACTCGTTCCGTCAGGTTTCCGCCGTCGATCCACTCGCCTCCGGTGTGCCAGCCCTCGACGGTCGGCGGGTCCAGAAGCTTCTGACCCATCACGTCGATAGCCCCGGCGTACTTGGTCATGCCCGGCGCCATCTCGGTCTGCGAGCCAACCATCTTGAGCACGCCGACGATGAACTCGGTCGGGCTCTTCACCTTCTTGTACCTTGCGGCCTTGAAGAAGTCTGAGTTGAACATCACACGGAGTACCGAACGTATGTCGCCGCCGGTCTCGATGAACTTTGCCTCCATCATGGCGATCCCCTCCGGGTCTAGAGGAGGGACATCATTCCAGGATGGAACCTGCGGCTCGTCCGCTACGAAGAAGTTGTACAGGTGACGACAGATGAAGCGGGCGCTGGCAGGCGACTTGACGATGATGTCAATAATGTCGCCGCCGTTCAGGTTACCGGTAACGCCCAGGAAGGTTTTTTCTCCGTCGTCGTGGTCGTCCTCGCGGAAGAGGAATTTTGCCGGATAGAAGCCATGTGGATAGAGAGGTGGCGGTTGCTCGAACGTCCAGCCTGTGAACGCGCGAGAAGCGTCCTTGATGTCCAGTTCGCTGTAGTTGCCTACACCCAGCGAGAACAGCTCAAGCAACTCCCGGCCGTAATTCTCATTAGGCTCACCGTTCCGATTCTCGTTGTTGTCTAGCCAGAACAACATCGCCGGGTCGCGAGAAAGGTCGTTGAGGATGGTGGTCATGTCACCCATCCCGTTTTGCCGGAACATCTTGATCTGGTTTTTCGCTGACAGAACATGCTCGTTCTTCACAAGCCCGGTCGCGAACACGTGGTGCCAGAAGAGGGTCATCTTCTCTTGAAGCTGTGCCTCGCTGTTGATCATCCGGTACAGCCAGCCGGCGACAAAGATCGGCGGGCCTTCTCCGTGGATATAGCGTTCCAGAACATCGTCCTGGATGTCCCTTTTCGGGTCTGGATTGAGGAGCGCTTCTACCGTGTCTTCGTAGCTACGCGTGGCGTAACTTTCGAGCTGCTCACGGGTCGCTCCAAATCCGGCGCGTCGGTACAGATGACCGAGAAGGTCGATATCTGTGTCAGCCGGATGCGCAACGGTTGTCATCGGAAAACCTCTCGCGGACTAACTATCGGGCATGACTCTCGTCTAATAAGCCATGTCCCAGCGCCGTGATTCTAGGATTGGCATCAACCACAGGTCAATGTCTGATCAGGTATGGGCCAGTGCGAAGTCGATGTAACATCCCGGCTGAGCGCCGAATTAAGCAAGCTGGCAAGATCGGTTCATCACATCGTCCGGACACAGTTGGCCGGGGAAATCAGCAATTCCGGCACCGGATACTTCCTTAACTGGGTCGGGCGCGCGCACCATCACTGCCGCCACTACATTTCAGTGCGCGGCAGTATGCCCGTATTCATCGCCCAGTCTGGATAGTAGTCGTAGATGTCGGCGTCGGGAAGCGGTCTGCCCATTGGCTGAGGTGGCACCCGGAATGGGCCATCCACCCCAATCATATCTGTCATCCCGTACTCCAACCCGACGCGGCGGAGTGTACGGGCGGAAGGCACATTGAACGGAGCGACAGTGGCCAGAGGAAGCCGACCCTGGTCCAGGATCCACGTCCCCGCTGTTGCCACTACGGCGCTTCCAAGTCCAGACGACTGAGCATCTCGTGACACGTCAACGCCGATCTCCATGAACGGATCTCCTTGATCCTTCACTGTGGCTAGGGAGACGAGGTTACCTCCCTGGTAAATTCCGAACGCGGCGACCGAGCCGGGACCGTAGCAGTGCCAGAACAGATCGAAGTCGACCGCCGACAGCTCGTCAACCGTCAGTGCCCTTACGCGCTCGTCCACTCGTCCACGCCACGATACCGCGTCCGCAAATAAGAACCAGGTAGGCCCCCACACGGAGATCTCGTGGGGCAGAGTGACGCGCGACAATTCGTACGCCCCGAATGGTGTGAACAACAGGTCTGGGTGAACGCCTGTTGTTATCGTTTTCAACGGCTCGACCCAGTCCTCCCGGGCAACAAGGATGCTGCGGCCATTCAGTCTTACGCCGGTGAGACCAGCGTCGTCCGCGGTCGACACATCGTTTCTGTGAGCAGGCCGGGCCACCACCGGTACGGAGCCTGAACTCGCCTCCTCAAGCGACAGTCCAAGTCGCTTTTCCTGCCATTCTTTGATTGTTATGTTTAGGTCCGTGGACAACATTTTCCGGTCAACCTCTGAAATAATTACGCGTCTGGACCCGCGCACTGGTGTAAATTGTGAATTCGCTTTGATACGTACCCACGCGGGCATTTTGAATGAGCACATTGCCTAGTTCGGGAAAAACGGCTAAAAACCTCTCGACGACCACTACACAGGTGTTTCAGGGAGCCATCGCCGTAATCACCATCACCCCGTAGATTATCAGTGCGCCCTGAGGGCAAAGGATCTCCGTTTTATGACGCCTCCGGCCGGAAGACATTTCCTCCAAATTCCCGGTCCGACAAATGTGCCGAATCGAGTGCTGAGCGCAATCGCCGGACCGACAATCGATCACCGGGGCCCAGATTTTTCAAGCCTGACCCTTGAAGTGCTGGCCGGGCTGAAGAAGGTCTTCAAGACAGAATCCAACGTGCTGGTGTTTCCAGGGTCGGGGACGGGAGCGTGGGAAGCTGCGCTAGTCAACACCCTTTCCCCGGGCGACCGAATCCTCATGTTTGAAACGGGGCAGTTTGCCACCCTGTGGTGTGCAATGGCCCGCAAGCTGGGAATCGAGGTTGATTTCATTCCCGGAGACTGGCGCCACGGGGTGGACCCTGCGCAGATCGAAGCTCGTTTGGCCGAGGATTCAACGCACCAGATTAAGGCAGTCGCCGTGGTGCACAACGAGACTTCTACCGGGGTCACCAGCCGGATTCCAGAGGTGCGCGAGGCTATCGATGCGGCGAACCATCCGGCGTTATTCATGGTGGACACCATATCGTCGCTGGGATCGATCGACTACCGCCACGATGAGTGGGGTGTTGATGTCACCGTGGGCGGCTCGCAGAAAGGGCTCATGCTTCCGCCCGGCCTTGGTTTTAATGCCGTGAGCGAACGGGCGGTGGCAGCTTCAAAGGAGGCGGCCCTCCCGAAATCGTACTGGGACTGGGATGGAATGCTCGAGACCAACCCACAGGGATTCTTCCCGTACACACCAGCTACCAATCTCCTTTACGGCCTTCGCGAGGCGCTTCTTATGCTGGAAGAGGAAGGGCTCGATAAGGTGTTCGCACGGCATGATCGTTTTGCCGCCGCGACCCGTAATGCCGTTTCGGCATGGGGGTATGAGCTTCTCGCACAAGATGATCGTGAGTACAGCAGTTCGCTGACGGCGATCGTAACTCCGGAAGGGCACGATGCCGACAACTTACGGAAAGTAATCCTTGATCGCTTCGATATGTCGCTTGGAACCGGCCTCGGAAAGGTGAAGGGCTGGTCGTTTCGGATCGGGCATCTCGGAGATCTGAACGACCTCACGCTGATGGGCACAATCGCCGGCGTTGAGATGGGATTGGACCTCGCCGGCATCCCTCGATCCGGTAGTGGTGTCACCGCTGCTATGGAGCACTTGTCCGCCGGCTAAGTGCTCGGCAGTGGGAGGCTTAAGATCGTCGTCTTCGTTCCCGGTCAACAACTCCTAAAGCGGCTGCGTAGATGCCATCGGTGTCGATGCCAAACAGCGAATATAAGTCATCCCGAGAACCTGATTGGCCGAACGTGTCCACACCAAGGTTGATAGAGGGACTATCGAGCGCCGAACCGATGAACGCCAACGTGTGAGGCGACCCGTCGATCACTGTCACGACCGGGCTCCCCACCTCGTGCGGCTCAAGCAAGCCTGTCGGATCGTAAAGCCCGATATCATGGCCTCTGACCTGATCTTTTTCGGCAGTACGAATACGCCTGTGGAGCATGTCCGGGCTAGTCACCGAGAATACGTTGGCGGCGATCCCCTCACGCTCAAGCAACGGTATTGCCGCAAGGGCCTCCGGGATCATCACGCCGGTCGCAAATAAATTGACGATGGCGTCAGCTTCAGGATTTGCCGTGCGCAACCTGTAACAGCCGTCGAGCACCGCCTTGCGGAGTGCGTCGGTGTCCGCATCGTCGTGAGGATCGTTGAACAAGGACTGATCGATCACCTTGGTACTGAGCCGTAGGAACACGGATTCACCTTCGCCCGAGCCGATTCCGCGTATCGACTCAAGTAAGATCCATTCAAGCTCACGAGCGAACGTCGGCTCGTAATAGCGGATGTTCGGCAACTCCATTCCGATAGACGGAGAAAGCATCCCCTGGTGCGACCCGCCCTCCGGGCTGAGCGTCACGCCGGATGGCGTCGCCACGGCGATGAACTTCGACTCTTGGTACACGCCGTATACGAGCGGATCCAGCCCGCGGACGATAAACGGATCGTAGAGAGTACCTATCGGCACAAGTCGTCGCCCGGAAAGCTCCTTCGAAAGCCCGAGCTGCCCCAACAAAAGGAACAGGCTCGTCTCCGACAGGCCAAGCTCGATATGGCGACCGTGAGGTCCTTCGTCCCACTTCAGGACCCGGGTCTCGGTATCGAAAAAGTCCGTGGCGTCGGTGTGATGCCATACTCCGGTGCGATTAATCCAGGAGCCTAGGCTGGTCGATGTTGCGACGTCCGGTGAGACCGTGACGATACGCTCAGATGCGTCAGGAGACGTCCGAGCAATTTCTAGAAGGATGCGTGCGAAGCTCTCCTGCGTAGATGCGGCGCTCGTCAATCCAAGATCGGTGTCATTAAATGCAAGGGGTGGCTCTTCCGGCACAATCGGTCGGGTCAGTCGGTCGGCGGCATGAGATATGTAGTTCGACTCGTCGCTACCATCGGGGAAGCGGTCCCACGGGTAATCAGGTTCAACCCCGAAATGATCGGCCAATTCTTCAAACTGGTTTTGTGTCAGTAGCGCCGAGTGATTGGCGGGGTCGGCAGCGATCGGCAGCCCCCAACCCTTCACGGTGTACGCAAACACGACAGAAGGGCCATCGGCATTTGATGCTTCTTCGTAGCAACGTGCGAGTGTGCCGACATCGTGCCCGCCGAGCCCGGCGATGCGCCGCTGCAACTCCTTGTCGTCGAAATCACTTACGCAGCGCTCGATATCGCTTCGTTGGCCACGGGTCGTCTCAAGTAGTCGAGCTCGTACATCGGCCGCCGGAGCGACCAGCATCGCCTGGTACTCGGGGTTTGGCATATCGTCGATACGAGTTCTGAGCGCTTCACCCCCCGGCAGCTCCATAAGCTCTGTGAGTTGCTCCCCGTACTTGGCGACGACCACCTTCCAGCCGTTCACCCGGAACATGTCCATGAACCGTGCAACTCGGATGCCGGGCACCACTCGGTCAAGACTTTGGCGGTTCAGATCGACGATCCAGGTGCAACGGTCGAGACCCTGAATAGCGGGTTCCGCTACCGTCTCCCAGATAGAGCCCTCATCTAGTTCCGCATCGCCCATGTGTGCAAAGAAACGGCCTGATGTGGGTTCTAGATTGTGGGCGTCAAGGTAGTCCCTCACGAGCGCACCAAACGTGACCGCGCCGGGAGACAACCCAACGGAGCCTGACGAAAAATCAGGAGCGTCCGGGTCCTTGGTCCGACTTGGATAGGCCTGAAGCCCGCCGAACTCCCGGAGGGTCGGCAGGTACTTCACGTCCAGATTTCCGAGCAGGTACTGGATTGCGTGATACACAGGAGACGCGTGTGGCTTGATCGCCACCCGGTCTTCTGCTTTCAATGTCTCGAAATAAAGGGCGCTCAAGATTGCCGCAGATGACGATGAGGAAGCTTGATGACCGCCGACCTTCGATCCGTCCGTGCTCTCGCGGACGTTGTTGGCCCAGTGGATGATGGCGGTCGCCAGCCATAACACCCTGTCCCGGGTGTTATCCCTGATGATCTGTACCTGGGATCTTCCCTGTGGGTTCACGGGCGGACTCACGGCAACCATAGATGCACTCCGATTAGCCCGAAAGACCATCTGAACGTGAGCGTACGTTTCAGGACACTGGAAAATGGGCAACTGTGCCGATCTTACACGTCATGGGACAGCGTGACTCGCTCTCTTGTGACAGTTCTTCGCACGTGACATCTTCCGGCGAGACGTTCCGGCACGATAAACTCGCTGCAACATATAGGAAACACACCCGGAAATAGTTTGACCGGGTAAAGTCAGCAACACCCCTAAGCTCCCACGGGATCGTCAGAAACGCCATGAAGTTTGACCGGCTGGACATCTATCACGTAGCGATGCCACTGATATACCCGTGGCGAACTTCCTACGGAGAGGATTATGACATCCAGGCCGTGCTCGTGAAGGCCACCGACGGCGATAACGTTGCATGGTCGGAATCGTCGCCCCTCCACGCCCCTACTTACCTCACCGAAAGCGCCGGCGGCGTCTTCTACCTGCTCTCGGAGATCATGGGGCCGCAGATAATTGGGCGTGAATTCGAGGACGCTGACGATCTCAACAGTCTCCTATCCGTATTTAAGGGCAACACATTTGCCAAAGCGGCGCTGGAGATCGCCTCGTGGGCACTGCTCGTCCGTTCTTCCGGCATACCGCTACACACCCTGCTTGGTGGTGAGACGCGTGATGTGTTGGCGGGCGCAGATTTTGGCATACAGGACTCAATCGACATGCTTCTCGGCAATATCCAGATCGTTGTGGATGCCGGGTTCCCGAGGGTCAAGTTGAAGACTGCCCCGGGATGGGACCTCGATATGTTGAAGGCCGTCAGGGGTGCATTCCCGGACACCGTCTTCCACATCGACTGCAACGGAGGCTACTCACTGGACGACCTTCCGATGTTCAAGGAGATCGACAAGTTGGGGCTGGCCTTCATCGAGCAACCGCTGGCGTTCGATGATCTGTTGGACCATGCGGAGCTGGCGAAGCAGATCGAGACTCCGGTCTGCCTGGACGAGAGTGCAATCAGTATCCGGGCGGTCGAACAGGCTCTACGCATCGGCGCGGCAAGCTACATCAACATTAAACCGGGTCGTGTTGGCGGACTGGCAAACTCGATCGCGATCCACGACATCTGCCGGGACGCCGGCGTCCCCGTCTGGGTAGGTGGCATGCTGGAAAGTGCGCTCGGAGCCGCGATCTGCGTTGAACTCGCCACATTGCCCAACTTCACCTACCCGGGTGACCTGTTCCCCTCTTCCCGCTTTTATGAGCGTGACCTCAGCCAGCCAGACAACCAACTGACCGATGCACACACGTTCAAGCCGTTTATGAACGGGCTACCTGAACCGGACGCGGACCGGCTTGATGAGTACACCGTTCAATCGGCCACCGTGGTTCCGGATTGAACTCTGAAATGTCAGGATGGATAACGGCGGCAAACCGAGGTGCTATTGATCAGGCGTGCACTGTATGAACGCCCGGGAGTGGCGGAGCAAGCTGCCGCGCGTTTTGATAGCAGGCATTGCAATCATTGCAACGATCGCCGTCATCTCGGAGATCAGTTCTGACCGAGACGTCGGCGGGGAGTTGGGAGTTGAGGTACCCACACCAAAGATCGAGTCCAGATCGTGGGCGGTGGGGCAAGAACCAACCGGAGTCATATTTGACGGCGAGCGGTTGTGGATTGCGGAAACCGGGTTTGGGACCGTGACGAGCTACGGACTGGAAGGTCAGCGGCTGGATACGGCGGATGTGGGCGGTCATCCGGCTGTGCTTGCCTCGGGCGCGGGATTCGTCTGGGCGCTAGACGCAGGCGACGGCTCCGTGACGCAACTGGATACCGATGCGAACGTCGTAAGGAAATTTCAGGTCGGGTTGGAGCCAACGGGACTCGTATTTCTTGGAGATCACCTTTGGGTCTCGGATCCGATACGCGGCTCGGTCTCCAAAATATCGCTTCAGGGCGCTCTGGCCCAGTTACTTGAGATCGGTGTCTCTCCCGGGGCAATCACTAAAACGCCGGAACAGGTGCTTGTCGTTGATGGCGAAACACTCACGGTCACTGGAATCGACCCAGGTGGGAATGTTGTCGGATCGTTTGAGTATCCGGACCAGATAGACATCGGAGATTTCGAACATATTCCGGGGGACCCGACGGCGTTCCTGTCTACTCCCGATGCCCTGTGGATCGCTTTCGGCGGCATTGGTCAGGTGATGCGTCTTACGCCCGCTGGTAAATTTTCCGGTCTCACCCGTGTTCCAACGGGTCCTCTGGCGTTGGCGTGGAACGGTAACGAGCTTTGGGTGGTATCAACCGACGCAGCAACGCTCACCCGAATCTCCGGCACAGGAACTATCGTCGCGACGCACGATATCGGCGGGCACCCGACGAGCATCGCCCATGATGGCAATCACGGTTGGGTAACGGATGACGAGAAAAACGTACTAATCCAGCTCATGCCGGTTGAGTTGGCCCCGTAGGCTCCGATTGAGGTGCGTTATCGGTGTCCCGGATCGACTGGTCGAGCCTAACTCCGGGTCTGAGATTCCACCGCTACACCCGACGAAAATTGCGATAATGATCGAAAGTAGGACGGCGACCAACGTTTCTGGGAAGCGATTCCCTGACCTTGCAAGGGTTTTAACTTCCTAACATTGAGAATCGGTCTACAAAGGGGAGATTTTGGCGTGCAGGGAGCCTTGCCCCTATTCACCTAGTCCTGCGGTGCGAACGCCGCCGAAACGTTCCGGCGCTGAATCTTGCCCGTCGCCGTCCTCGGGAGTGAGTCAGCGATGTAGATCCGCTCCGGGACCTTGAAGTCAGCCATCCGCTCACGGCAGAACGCCTGGAGAGCGGCCTCATCGGCGTCGCCGGACAGTACCACTGCCGCCTGCACGATCTCGCCGTACTTCACATCTGCAACCGCAAAACATACGGCCTCTGCTACGGCCGGGTGGTCGAGCAGTAGGGCATCGACCTCGAGTGGCGAAATCTTTTCACCGGCGCGGTTGATCAACTCCTTCAATCGGCCGGTCAGGGTAAGTCGACCGTCGGCATCCATGATTCCCTGATCGCCGGTACGGAACCAACCGTTGGTGAACGCTTCGGCGTTGGCCTCCGGGTTGTTGTTGTAGCCGTGGGTCACGTTCTCGCCACGAATCACCACCTCGGCACGCTCTCCAAGGGGCATCATCTTCCCGGACTCGTCCATGATGCTGATCTCAACACCGGTTCCCATACCAACCGAGCCCGGTACGCGGTTGCCTGGGGGAAGCAGGTTGGATGACATCTGATGCGCGGCCTCGGTCATGCCGTATGCCTCAAGAACAGGAGCGCCAAAGCGAGCCTCAAGATCGGTGAACACAGACGGCACAAGGGCCGCGCTGCAAGATCGGATCAGCCGGAAACTCTCATGAGGTGCGTTGTCCTCGTCAGCACGCATCAGCAGAATCTGGTGGATCGTCGGAACCGCCGAGTACCACGTCGCTCCGGTGCTCTTCTGGTCGGCCCAGAAGGTGCTTGCGGAGAAACGGGAGGGAACTACGATCGATCCGCCGGAATTCAGGGTGGACAGAGCCACGCCGATCAGGCCGTGGACGTGGAAGAGCGGCATCACCACCATTGCGACGTCATCGGGCGTCAGGGCGTACGTGTCCTTGATGTTGCCAAGGGATGTCAGCAGGTTCTTGTGCGTTAGCGGCACGCCCTTAGGCCGGTTGGTCGTACCAGACGTGTGAAGGAACAGCGCCACGTCGTCCTCGGACGGCGGTGCGACGTCCTTAGTCAAAGTGAGTTCGCTGCCATTGCGAGCGATAACGACATGGGCGCCGGTAGAGGAGGCGTCCATAGTCGGAATGTTCAGCTGGTTCGCTGAGTCACGTCCGGCGTGGTCGCCCGGGGGGACGATCGCCAGTTGCGCTTCGGCGTCCTCCATGAAGAACTTGAACTCGTCCACGGTGTATGCGGAGTTGAGGGGAGCGGCAATAGCGCCGGCCCGGGCCACCGCCAGGAAGGTGATCATGAACTCAAGGTTGTTTGCTAGGACAATGGACACCGGTCGCCCGGCCTCAACACCCGCAGCGGCCAGGACGCCGGCTACACGCTCGATCTCATTGGACAGAGCGGCGTAGCTGAGCGTCGGCCCTCCTGGGATGACGATAGCGTTGTCGGTCTCGGCGTTCGGGGTAAGAACCTGAGCGAGGGTGGTCACGTTTTGCAATTCCTGACTGGTGATATCGGAATTTTCTTAAAATCTAAGAAGAAGTGCTCTTGAGGAGAGCAATGCGGCCAATCGTATGTCATCCTTTGGTCTGACGGAAGGCGGTTGCAAAAATAGGCCGTACTTAGAATTCACCAACCACCCTAACCATCGAGACGATATCGGACATGCCGCGAACGCCTGATCAACACGACCGACCCAATATCCTAGTCATCATCACGGACCAGCAACGCGCAGATACGATGGCCTGTTACGGAAACGACTGGATCCAGACACCGAACATGAACGCTCTGGCGGCGACCTCGTTTGTTTTTGAAAATGCATACGTCACACAGCCGGTGTGCACGCCGTCCCGGTCGACGATGCTCACCGGCACCTATCCGCATACAAACGGACTCGTACGCAACAGCATCGCGCTGGCGCCCGACGCGCTGTCTATCGCCGAGATGGTGTCCCCGGAGTACAGACGCGTTCACTATGGGAAGTGGCATCTCGGGAATGACGCTGACGCGCAGCACGGGTTTCAGGATTGGATCAGCACGGGCCATGTCTCGCCCGGCCTGGATGGCACCGGCCAGTCCGACTATCACGCATGGCTTAAGGAGCGAGGTGTCGAGCTGCCGGAGCACTACGTTCGTCCCGGTGGAGACGGTGCAGGTTCGAAACGGGCCGTGGCGCAGGCGAACCTGCCCGAAGAACTGACGCAGGCCAGTTTCGTCGGTGATATCACAACGAAGTTCCTACGTGACGAATCTGATAAACCGTTCCTGTTATTTACGAACTTCTTCGAACCACACCCGCCATACAGCGGCCCACTCGGGGATTTGTACGACCCCGCAACTTTGCCAGTTGGACCCGACTTCATGCGTTCACCGGTAGGCCATTCGCTGTTCAATCGCTCCCGATCAGAGTTCTATCTGGCGGGCGAGCATCGTGAGGACTCAGTCGCCGGGTGCGACCACCACGATCTCCACGGCGAGGACGGATGGCGAGCGCTGCGCGCCAACTACATGGCCAACATCACGCTGGTGGACCGTCAAATCGGCCGGATCATGAAGGCGCTTGAGGAGTCAGGCCACGCCGATGACACGATCGTGGTCTTCACAAGCGACCACGGCGACATGCTCGGCGACCACGGCCTGTTGGAGAAGCGGGCGTTTTATGACGGATCGGCTCGGGTGCCGCTGATCGTACGCGTGCCGTGGCTGTCAGAAGCCCAGACCCGTATACCGGGGAGTATCGGACAAATCGATCTCGTACCAACGCTGCTTGATCTCGTAGGGGAGTCGATCCCAGATCACCTGCAGGGGAATAGTAAGGCGTCGGTACTGCGGGGTGAAACGACCCTCAAAAACAACGACGTGTTCGTGCAGTGGAACGGCAAGGGAGACCGCGATCTAGGGGCTCCAACTATCAACGAAATGATCGCCCTCCCACGCCGGACCATCGTCTCAGGTGACCGCTGGAAATTGAACCTGTGTGATGGTGACGACGGAGAACTGTTCGACCTCACGACAGACCCGCATGAGCTGACGAATCTATTTACGGATCTGGGTCAAAATGAGCGGATAAGCTCAATGGCGGCGCGCCTACGATTATGGCAGGAAGAGACAGGCGATATAGCGCCGTTGCCGGTGGTCTAGGGGTTTGCGTGCCCCCTCACCTGGCGGAAGAGGGCTGGGGTGAGGAAGGCACAGTTCTCCACGATTGATAGCGTGTTCTTCCTCCAGACTGAAGATGCTGATCGCCATCGTCGGGTCGTCCGGCCAGATCGGGAACGGCGTCGAATCACACGACACCTGGAAGCAGTGATCGAGAGGCCTGATCTCCAGCGTGACCGGCAACTTCAGATCAGTCGGGCCTTCAGGCGCGATCTTGTGGCCCGTCGACACCATATTGTCGTCAAGCTCCCACACAATCTGGTGCCCGTCAGCCGCCTTTCGAGAGACTTGGGGTGGGCCTAGTCGTTTCAGGCATTGTTCTCCAGGAACTCGACCCAATTTCCGTCCGGGTCTTCGACCATAGAGATCCGCACACCCGGCCGCACATCGCGCGGCTCTACAGCCACCGTGTATCCGGCTGATCTGCACTTGTCCGTTATCGCTTCCAGATCTGGAACAGTGATCGTCCAGTAGCGGATGCCGGTCGCTCCGCCGGGACCGCCGGTGTGGTCGGCGTTTTCGGACACCACGTCATGTTTCACGATCTTTACCAGAGTGGTGCCGCACAAGAGGCGATGCATCGTCCCACCGGCGACCGGAGTGTCTGCGACGTGCTCGAACCCCAGAGTGTCCCGGTAAAACTTCAGCGCCGTTTCGGCATCCTTGACTACGATGCCGATATCGATGGAGTCCTTGCCCAGTTCGATGCTCATATTGCTCGCTTTTCTAGATCTTCAGATTCCAGGAGTTTTGCGTAGTGAATTTTTCCGCGATTAACGGCACCGAAGCTCTGGCGCAACGCCCACATTCGCCTGTTCCATAGCACACCCGTTCAGGACCATGCCCATCATGATGTAGTACCCGATGGTCATTAGCGTTTCGATCAGAAGTTGCTCACCAAGCTCAGCCCGCGCTGAGGTGAAGGTCTCGTCGGAGAGGGCGCGATCAGTGACCAACTGACGGCCCACTTCGATGATGATCCGTTCTCTGTCGCTGCACACGGAAAGGTCACCTCCCGAACGTATCGCCTCGATCACTTCCGGAGATACACCAACATCGAGCGCCAGTACGGAATGAGCGCTCCAGACGTAAGGGATATGGAACTCGCTGGAAGCAACGAGAGAAGCGATTTCGTAATCGTGCTTCGACATGTTGGCGCGAAGCTGGTCATTTAGCGCCGTCGAAAGGGAGCCGATCTTCGGGGAATACATGATCATTGACTGCGGAGCGTTTATTCGACCCCGGGAGCCGACGACCAGATCAAACTCAGCCACCCCTTCCGGAGATACCTGGCTGCGTTCCGTGATCGGTGTAAGTCGCGGCATCGATTCCCCTCCCTGTGCCTTGTCGTTCCAAACATTAACGTCGTTTCTGGGTTGCGGGACGAACCTAACACACATGGTCTGGTGCTCATCACCATTGCCCACGTCGGTGTAGATTGTCATCACCGACCCTGATCGATCATGTTTCCGAGACAAACATTCTGACGATGACTTTAGGCATCGACGCTATTCGTGTCCGTCTCAATGACCGGATGTTTATGATCTCCTTCGGAGAGAATGTCGCGCCTTGGGATGTGGTTTCTGAGGGATGCGCTAAATCTAGGACTACCTTAGTCACGCAACGACACGAATGCAGATATTCGAAATACATCGGAGGAAACCTTTGGCCAAGTACGTGATTTTGCCGCCACTCGACGATATGCGACGAGAGTTCGCACGTCGACTAGCGGATACGGTGCCGGAGCTGGACGTGGTCGCGCCTGAGACTGATGAAGAGGCTGCCGAGGAACTGAAGGACGCAGACGGCGCGTACGGATGGGTTCCACCGGTGGCACTGGCGAGTGCAACGAAGCTCAAGCTGCTCCAGAATCCGGACGCTGGCCCCTTTCACGGCTACTACTACAAGGAACTGTCCGATCACCCGGTCGTCATATCAAACCCCCGCGGGATCTACTTCGACCACATCAGCCACCACATCATGATGTTCATCCTGGCGCTGTCCCGTGGCCTCCCAGACTGGGTTAATGCTCAGAAGGAGTCGAAATGGGACAAGGACGCTCGCAAGCACAGGTACGTCAATCTGCCGGACTCGACGGTGCTAATAAATGGCGTCGGAGGGATCGGAGCTGAGACGGCACGACTTTGCAGCGAGTTCGGAGCGCGGGTGATCGGCATTGAACCACGATCCGAGATCGACTCACCGGCCGAGCTTCACGGGCCGGAGGAGCTGGACGCTTTGCTACCGGATGCCGACTTTGTGGTGACCACCGTGCCGCACACGCCTGGCACGGAGTTCATGTGGAACGCAGACCGGTTCGAGTTGATGAAGCCATCGGCTTACTTCATCAACATCGGACGAGGGATGACTACGAAGATCGACGACCTTGCAGACGCCATTGAGTCCGGAAAAATCGCAGGCGCAGGGTTGGACGTGTTCGAGATCGAACCTCTCCCGTCGAATCACCGCCTCTGGCAGATGGACAACGTCCTGATAACTCCGCATGTCGCCGTTTCTGACGCCGAGAACATCCCGGAGCGCCGATTCGAGATCATCCTGGAGAACGTGAAACGAATGCTGGACGGGCGAGAGTTCATCAACATAGTCGACAAGGACAAGTGGTACTAATCCCGGTTACGTGGTTATCTCGGAGGAACTTTAATTGGGCTGCGGTTCGTGGGGCAAGTGGTAGGCGTATAGCGATGCGCGTCCCGGTCGCTATACGTCTTCTTCAGCGGTCTCGCGTCTGGGTTTCGTAAAGAAAGCCATTAACAACCCGAGCGCTGAGAATATTGTGACCAGTACATAAGCCACGCGCCAGCCTTGAACAAATGCGTCCCCGGCACCCGGTGTGTCTGCGATCTTGTCCAGTTCGATATCCGGGAATCCTTGAGAAACCATCACCCCCACAACGACCGCAGACGCCACCGCCTGGCCCGTCACGTTCCCGAAGTTTCGTGCGAGATTGGTGAGAGCGCCGACAACACCGAACCTAGACGGCGGCACAGATCCCATGATCACACTGCTGTTAGGCACATTCCACAAACCCATCGCCAGGCCATTACAAAACACGATGATCATCATGATCCACATGGGCGTTTCGCCGTCCACAAACGCGAATCCCACAGCCGTCGCGATAAGGACTATGAATCCGAGAACCAAGAATGGGCGCTCGCTGAATTTGTCAGACAGTCGCCCGCTGGTTTGAGCCGCGATACCCATGCCGAGCGACGTAAGGAACAGGATCATTCCCGCGGCGCCCTCGGTCAGTCCCCGGAAACTGATCAGGAAAATCGGCAAGAGAAACCGAGTCGCCGTCGTCCCCATAAAGCCCAGGACGCGTGTCGAGATCCCCAAGCTGAACATGAAATTGCTGAACATTCGGAGTTCGAGCATCGGCGATTTTGAATGCAACTCCCATGTGACGAACCCGGCCAACAGGATCCCCACCCCGGCGATGCCGCCCAGAATGAGTGGCGATATCCAACTCACGCCGAACGGGTTGTTGATGGTGATGACCAGCAGGGTGATGGCAGCTGCCGAAAGGAAGGCCCCGATCCAATCAAACGGTGGTTTGTCCCCGTCGCGACCCTGGCTCACCGTTTCTTCGTCTAGGATGAAATAACCGGCGACGAAGGCGATCGAGATCGGTACTACCAACATCAGGAACATCACCTCCCACGGGAACCACTGGAGGATCAGTCCTGCCACAATCGGCCCGAGGGTCCCGCCCACAGCGACCGCTGTGGTCTGGCTGCCGATGGCCTTGCCGCGCTCGTTGGCAGGAAACACGGAGATCACCATCGCCATGCCGACCGACTGGCCCATCGAGTTGCCGACGGCCATGATGACGCGAGCCACGATCAGGATCCCGAACGTGGGCGACAACGCGGAGAAAACAGCGCCGCCTGCAAATAGAACAAGACCGATCAGGTGGACTTTTTTCCGGCCGATGATGTCGGCAAATCTGCCCATCGGCATCATTAGGGCGCTGATGGTCAATGCCTGAGCGATCACAACCCAGGTAACGGCCCGGAGCGTCACCCCATAGTCCTCAGCAATGGCTGAAAGGGCTACGAACGTCATCTGCATGCTCATCACCATCGTGGTGAAAGCGATGGCAATGGCCCAGAACGCCTTCCATTTGTAGGCCGGATCGGGCTGGAGGCGGTTAGTTAACGAGGGTTCATCACCGGATTGAGCTGTACTCATTCCGGGAATGTGATGGCGGTAACGGGGTTAATTTCGGGCACACAAGCGATGGTACTTGAGAAATCGGAGAATATCCGACCATTCGGAAATGTAAGCTGCGGCGTTTCATCGTCGGGTCTTTACAACTCTGGAGATTTACGCCTCGATCTCGTTAATAGGGCCAGCAACAGCCCCATCGCGGAGAATACGGTTACGAGAATGTAGGCCGCTCGCCAGCCATCGACAAAGGCATCTCCCGCACCCGCAGTACCAGAGATCTCATCAAGTGCGATATCGAATCCTTGGGAGACCATCACTCCTACTACTACCGCTGAGGCCACGGCTTGACCGACTACGTTTCCGACATTTCGCGACAGATTTTGTAGCGCACCGACAACGCCAAACCTCGAAGGCGGAACCGATCCCATGATCATGCTGCTGTTTGGCACACTCCAGAGCCCCATTGCCAAGCCGTTTATGAATACGATCACCATCACCACCCACATCGGCGTGGCGCCGTCTATAAACGCGAAAGCGAAGGCGGTGACGGCCAGAATCACGAACCCGAAAATCAGAAACGGCCGCTCCCCAAACCTGTCGGCCAGGCGGCCACTGCTCTGCGCAGCAATACCCATTCCGAGTGCGCTAATGAACAGTACCAACCCCGCGATACCCTCAGTCAATCCGCGGAAACTGATTAGGAAAATCGGTAATAAAAATCGCGTCGCCGTCGTTCCGAGGAATCCCAGGAAGCGCGTGGAAATGCCGATGCTGAACACGCGATTCTGAAACATCCGGAGCTCGAGCATCGGCGACTTTATGTGAAGCTCCCAGGCCACAAAACAGCCCATGAGCACTACAAAACCCAGTATTCCAACGATGATGAATGGGGATGCCCAGCTCACGCCAAATGGATTGTTGATCGTTATCACCAGGACGATGATGGCAAACGCAGACAGCAGGGCTCCGATCCAATCAAACGACGGTCTGTCTTTGCCGCGGCCTCGACTTACCCGTTCCTCATCGAGTAAGAAATATCCGGCGATGAAGGCCAACGAGATCGGAACGAAGATCATCAGGAACAGCGTTTCCCACGGCAACCACTGAAGGACAATCCCTGCGATTATCGGTCCCGAAGCACCGCCTACCGCCACCGCCGTGGTCTGGCTACCAATGGCTTTTCCGCGTTCGTTGTCCGGGAACACCGAAATGATCATCCCGGTGCCCACCGCCTGCAGCATGGAGTTGCCCGTCGCCATGACTACACGAGCCAGAATCAACAGGCCAAAGGTCGGTGCGAACGCCGTGAAGAGAGAACCGACAGCGAATATCGCAAGACCAATCAGGTGGACTTTTTTCCGGCCGATGATGTCGGCAAATCTGCCCATCGGCATCATCAGGGCGCTGATGGTCAATGCCTGGGCAATGACAACCCAGGTGACGGACCGGAGAGTGACACCGTAATCTTCTGCGATGGCCGAGAGGGCTAGGAACACCATCGACATGCTCATCACGGAAGTGGTGAGCGGGATGGAGATTACCGCAAACGCTTTCCATTTGTAGGGATCCGCGCGTTGTCCGCCGTCACCTAAAGCAACGGTGTCGTTCATTCCAGATGTGCTCATAAGGGGCGGTAGATAGCGATATCAAAATTAATAGCGGGCACGCGGCGATGTTACTTCACAAGTTGGCTAGAACCGAATCTGATAAATCACTATGGGGCGGATTTCAGGGGAGGGCCTGGAGCATTCTAGAGGTTCAACCTGATTGCGCTGATGGTGACGGTGGAAGAGCAATCGGCACCCGAAGTTACGACCATACTCCCTGGCCAGACCTTAGGCCAGAATCGATAATTACCCGGGATGACCAGACGCCTTATTTGCTGCCGCCGTCGCCGCCAACCCCCGGGCCCAACGCGGCACCGCAGGCCACGCCGGCCCCAACCGAGGTTTTGTAGTCGGATCGGACGTTCTCACCGATTACCGGCCCGAGGGGTACTCCTCTACCGCTGCCAAGCGCGTCTGACTTGTGGACGTGGGTGATGGTTTATCCGGATTTGCGTGGTGGGTTGTATTTGGCGTGTCAAGACTCGCCGTACTACCAGGAATTGGCCCCGGCCTGCTGCGTAATCGTTTGTGCCCCGGACCTGAAAGGCTGACCGACGTCGATTAAACCGTCAGCCGAGGTTTCTCAAGCTGCTGAACTTGACGGCGAATATCGTCGCCAAAGTCAGCAGCACCGCTGCCAGTCCGATGATCGCCGCTTCCGCGCCGAATACCTCCATGGCCGTCGCCACTGCGAGGATGCCGAATGGCATGAAGCCGAAGATCATCTCGAAAATGCTGGCCACCCGCGCGCGATGCTCGTCGTCCGACAGCTCCATCGCCAGCGCCTGTCCCAACGCAAACCGCCCAGCCTCGCCCACGCCGACAAACAGCATCAGAAACAACCCGATCCAGTAGTACGGTAATCCGGCAACCGACGCCATCGCGATCGCTGAGACGAAGGCCGAACCCATCAGAACCGCGCCCCGGCGTTGACCGCGTCGAAGGGACGCCATGCCGAGTGCCCCCATGAGGGAACCGATCCCGGTCATGGCTGTCAACGCCCCGACCTGGAACGGGGTTGCGTCGTACACGTCCTTTGCGAACGCCGGGAGCAGCATGCGGAACGGCATCGTCAGAACCATCACGACCCCGGCAAACACAAGAACAGACAGGAGCTCCTTGTACTGCCGGACGTATTTGAAACCTTCGATCACGTTCGATGCTACCGATCTTCGTGGAGCGTTGGGATCCGGGTCGAAGCGAGGTAGATGGGTCATGAACATAATCGCGACGACATTGAGACAGGCCACAACTAGGTACACGCCTTCCGGTCCGACAAACCCGTAGAGCACTCCGCCTATGGCAGGGGCCACCATAGTTGTAAGGCTCATCGCCGCCGAGTTGAGCGAAACGGCGTTCGACATCAACTCTTTTCCGACAGTCTTCTGGATCATCAACTGACGGGCCGGCATCATGAAGGCGAAATAAAGACCCTGGATCATCGACGCGACAAGTAAGTATTGCCACGTCAAAACACCCACGATGATCATGGTCGCCACACCAAGTGCGATGATCACCTGTCCGGCCTGGAGAATCTGGATCAGCGAGCGTTTTTCCATTCGCTCTGCAACAGTGCCGCCGATAAACGATCCAAATAATGAAGCGGGTGCAAAACCGACAGCGATCAATCCGGTGATCGTGAAGGAGTTCGTGATGTCGTATGCCAGGATGCCGCGAGCGAGGAACTGCATCTGCGTTCCACTCATGCCGGTCATTACACCTAACCACAGAAAACGGTAATGGCGATTGCCGAGGGACTCAAAAGTCCGGCCAAAGAACCCGCTTGTGCGTGCTGACCGGGTTGCCAACCACGGTGCGGCCCGCGCTGCGTCAGGGTCGGAGGTAGCGACCGAATCCGCTTCGGGATCTGTGACGCGTTCTGACGGCGACGTATCGCCGGGGCGCAACGGCCCGCTTGGTGCCATATTTTTTGGAAAATCTTGCGATCACCGATCTAGCAGTCGGCTCAGAACGATTTGCGAGAGCGGGCCATGGTCGAACCTAGAGTTGGCCGATGCTTCAAGATACATCGACCGGTAAATGACTGTGCTCGATCATATCGTCGGAAGATCGAGTGGCAAGACCGATGCAAGAATCAGTCCGTTCTGGCGTGAGCGGTCGTAGCGCTTGGAACTTGGGTGGACCACACTAGCTAACATCCAATTCGATCTTTCACGATGAGGCCGCCCGCACATGAAAGCAGGCCCGCCGCAAGTAGGCGAGTCCAGTCCCGTCATAGGTCCACCGAGGCCGGTGTCCATAATTCGGAACCCACAGTTCGTTAGATTGTGGGCCATCGGCGGATTTACCAGCACGATGATGTGGCTGGACATGCTCGTCATCGCCCTTCTGACCCTGGACCTGACCGATTCGCCCTTCCTCGTATCGTTGACGTTCTTCCTACGTTTCACGCCGATGCTTTTCGGGTTTGGCATCGGGGTTATCGCCGATCGCATGAACCGGAAGCACCTGATGGTGTTCGGGTTGGTCGTCCAGATCGGTGTATCCGCCGTTCTCACCACCCTCGTGATAGTTGACGCTATTGAGTTCTGGCACCTTGCTGTCGGAGCGTTTTTCACGGGCGCCGTGATGGCGAGTGAATTCCCTGTACGGCGCACGATGATCGGCGAGGTGGTCGATCCAGACCGCGTTGGCCGTGCGATATCGCTGGAGTCCGGCACGAGCGCTGGCTCCCGTATCCTTGGCCCGATCGTAGGCGGAACTCTGTTCGCGACGATCGGGCCTCAAGGCGGCTTCATGGTTGGAGTGGTTCTGTACTCCGTTGCATTATTTGTAGCCCTCTCGATGCGGTACCAGCCACCTCAGATTGAAGCGGTTAGAGCGGGAGCGGTCCAACAAATCCGCGAAGGCGTGAGCTACATTCGGGGCAGCCGGTTAATGGTAGGAGTCCTGGTCATCACATTGCTGATGAACCTGTTCGGGTTCCCGTACGTGAGCCAACAGCCGGTTGTGGCGCGGGAAGACCTGATGGTCAACGACGTGCTTGTTGGTGCGCTCGCGTCGATCGAGGGACTTGGATCGTTCATAGGCGCGGCGTTGATCGTCGCATTTGCTCGTCCAAAGCACTACACCCGGATCTATCTGTACGGCTCGGTGCTATTCCTCGTGGCGATCCTCGTATTCTCCCGGTCCGACTGGTATTGGTTCAGCTTTGTAACCGTCTTCTTCGGCGGATTTGGGATGGCTTCGTTCGCCGCCATGCAAAGCGCCATCATGATCTACGTTGCGTCGCCGGCCATGAGGGCGAGAGTCATGGGTTCTGTTGCGATGTTCATCGGCCTCGGACCAATAGGCCAGATAAATATCGGCCTGCTCGCTGACTTTATAGACCCAAGAACGGCCATCCTAATCACCGGTGGGATTGGGCTGTTCACCGTCATGGTTGCGGGGGTCATGACCCCGATTTTACGAAGCTCTCGGGCAATGGAACAGGACCGTGAACAGCGCTTCGCTCAGGCAGCGGATCTGCGTGAGGCGGACGCTTAACGAGCTTCCGGGAGTGGTTGCGGCCCGAAACTGGAAGCCGAACTTGCCAGGAATGACGACCTGAACTGCACGCCCCAGCGTCCGTCGATCTTCGTGAAGATCCACAGCGTGTTAAAAGGTTTGTACTCGGCACCATCTGCTCGTCGTCGCGACTGCCTGATCGCAAGATGAACCTTATTCTTTCCTGCTTGCACAACGTCTACCTTCAGCGAGTCAGTGTGATGCCACCCCTCTGCGTTCAGTCGATACGTCAGATTTTCCTCACCTGATCGAAAATCGTCCCCTGTTTCCCACGCGTGAAATTGGTTCTCGGCCAACCGCAGATGCGGGAAGTGCATATGCGCAATCTGGGTTTCCACGTCTCGTGCATTGAACGCGTCGTTCCACCGATGGAATGCTGCGATAGCTTCGATTGCGGGGTCTGGCAATACTTTCTCCAGAAAATTATTAGTCCAGACTGGTTATCACTCACGCACCAGCGGCGTGTAGCCGATGATTCCGGTCTCTTCCAGATCAGTGATCTCATTATCTGACAGCCCCAGCAGCTCGCCCAGAACGTAGGGATGATGTTGCCCCAGGGTGGGTGCCGGCCGGTAGTGACGCGCTGGTGTCTCAGAAAGCCGTATCGGCTGACCTGCATGCGTCTGGACCCCGGCCTCCGGGTGATCGAATTTCCAGAAGAAGCCGCGCTGGTTCAAATGTTCGTCGTTCATCAACTCATCGGCGTTGACCACGACACCGGCGGCGATACCCACCTCTTGTAGCAGACGCATCGCATCGTATGCGTCCATGCTGCGCGTCCAGTCGGTCACGTGCCCATCCAGTTCAGTCTGGTGCTGAAGTCGGCCTTCAAGCGTTAAATAACGCTCATCAGCCGCCCAGCCAGGCGCCCCTATGGCATCTTGAAAATTGGTCCACTGCGCCTCAGTTCCAACCGAGATTGCCACCCACTTGTCGTCGCCCTTGCATGGATAAGCCCCGTGCGGCGCCTTGCGGACATGGCCGTTGCCGATACGCGGAGGCACTTCGCCCGATAGCTGGTATCCCAGCGACGCTTCGCCGGTCAGTGCAGTTCCAGATTCCGCCTGCGCCATCGATATGTACTGACCTTTTCCAGTCCGATATCTGCTGAACAGGGCCGTCATGATCGCCCCGGTCGCGAACATCCCGGACGCAGGATCCGGGTAGGCATTGCCACTCATATGTGGATCCTCACCCGGGTAGCCCATACGGCTCGCCAGCCCGGAGTGTGGATCGATCGTCGTGCCGTAAGAGACGAAGTGCTGGAACGGCCCTTCAGGCCCATAGCCGGGCATCGAGCAATAAATTATCGTCGGGTTGATCGCCTTCAAGACTGGATAATTGATACCCAGGTTTGGCATCACTCGCGGGCTGTAGTTTTCGATCACGATGTCGCTGATCTCGACGAGCCGCTTGAACAGCTCCACCCCGCGCTCTGTGTTGAGCTCCAACGTGATGTCCAGCTTGTTGCGGCCCATGTCGTTATTAAGCACGTTGCGGTTCCAGTGGCGCTCGCCCGGGTCGTTGTCCGGGTAGGTGCCGAGGATCACCGCCGTCTCACGCGTCACTTCACGACGTCCGACCAGTCGCCGACCCGAGATGTGGATCACTTCTGCGCCGAGGTCCGCCAGTATCCGGGTGCAGTGCGGTCCGGCCCAGACACGTGACAGGTCCAAAACGCGCACGCCGTCGAGCGGTCCCTTGGCGGTTGCCGCCATCAAATAACATCGCTCTCTCTGAGCTGCCCTAGGCGGTCCGAGTCGTAACCCAATTTCTCTCCCAGCACCTCATCCGTATGCTCGCCAAGCAGGTTGGCTCGTTCGTAAACCGGCGGGGCCTCGGTCAGGTGATACGGCAGACCTGCGTAGCGATGGCTTCCGGCGACCGGGTGATCGATCTCTTTCCAGAAACCTCGGAACTCATACTGCGGATCATCCAGAACATCACTGACCTCGTTCACAAATGCCGCCGGGATACGGTTGTCCTGAAGCGCGTTCACGATCTCTTCAGCCGTGTGGTCCATGAACCACGTGCTTATCAGCGCGTCGAAGGCGCGGTAGTTTACGGCGCACATCTGAGGATTGGAGAATCGCGGATCGTCCAACAGTTCCGACATATCGAGAAGTTGAAGGAAAAGCACGTACTGGGTCGGGTCACTGATGCCGAGCGACACGAGACCCGGCTTGCCGTTGTCATCGGCCTTGCACGGAAGAATCGTCGTCGGGTGAACCGAGCCGTATCGATTTCCAGACCTCATCCTTATCTTGCCGCTGGCAGTGAATCCGTTCAGTGTGAACTGGTGCTCTGAGGCCATGGCTTCCTGGATAGAAACATCCAGGTACTGGCCCTTGTTATCACGATCCCTTGCGATCAGCGCCGCCATGATGCCGCTGTATGCGTACAAGGCGCTCTGGTACGACGGTTGATACCCGGTCGAACTCAGCGGCTCCCGCTCCGGGTCGCCATTGACATACATCTGACCGCTGAGCGCCATCTCCACCATTGTGTCGGCGCGGTAGTCGCGGTACGGTCCTGATTGGCCAAAGTTGGAGATTGAAGCCATTACAAGGCGCGGGTTGATAGCGCTCAGAGTTGCGTAGTCGAGCCCCATTGACTCCATCACGCCGGGTGCGAAGTTCTCGATCAGCACATCGGCCTGCGCGACAAGTTCCTTGAGTATGGCGGCGCCCCCTTCAGACGTGAGGTCCAGCGTCAATCCCTTCTTGCCGGTGTTCATGTACAGATATAACGCGCTCGCCTCCGGGTCAGGATTCTTGTCCGGAAACGGACCAACTTGCCGCGCTCCATCACCCACTCCGGGCGCTTCGACCTTGATCACTTCTGCGCCGAAAGCTGCCAGCAACTTGCCGCAGTACGCCCCCGCAACGTAGTGCGATAGGTCCAGTACCGTCAGTTCTGAGAGAGCGCCGTTCCCGAGTTCGCTCATGGCCGCCATCGGGGCGCTGAACCTGGGCCAAGCTGTGTCTTGATCACGGGCTGGGCCGACTCAACGAAATCGCACAGCAGAGGTCGTGTGTTACGAGGGTCGATGATTTCTTCAACGAGGAAGGTCTGGGCGGTCCGGAACGGTGAGGCCAACCGCTTGAGTCGATTCTGGATCTCCTCGCGCTTGGCGTCCGGGTCATCGGCGGTTGCGATTTCACGACGGTACGCCGCGTCCACTCCTCCCTCGATATGCATAGATCCCCAGTTGCCTGACGGCCACGAATATCGACGGTGCATGCCGCTCAGGCGTATGTGGCAGCCACCTGCGACGCCAAAGATCTGGCGAATCACAAATGTCAGCCATGGCGTCTCTGTGCTGGCCATGACTGCGTGCAAACGTGCCCCGGCCCGCAGCATCCCTGCGCTCTCGGCCTCAAGGCCGATCATGAAACCGGGGTCGTCGGCGAAGTTGATGATCGGCAGGTGGAAGTTCTCACAGAGCTCTATGAACCGGATGGCCTTTTCGGCCTCCTTCATCCCCGTTGCTCCGCCATCCACCCGGGAGTCGTTAATCATCACGCCCACCGGGTAACCATTCACCCGGGCAAGGACGGTTATGCGTCCCGCCCCGAAGTTAGGGGCTATCTCAAAAATCGAATCCTTGTCAAGAACAGACTCAAGAATCGGCCTCGGGTCAAACACCGTCTTGTTGTCATGGGGAATTGCGTTCTTCAGGGATTCGTCACGCCTGTCACGATCGTCGTCCGGCTCCACATACGGTGGCATGTCGTAGACGCTGTCCGGCAGGTAGCTGAGGAACTGGCGGATCATGTCGAACGCCTCTTCCTCGGATTCCGCCAGATTGTTCACGACACCGCTCTGGCGAACCTGCACACTTTCGTCGCCAAGTTCCTCCTTGGTGATATCGATCCCGAACGCGACTTTGACCACGGGCGGACCACCGGCGAACAACACGGAGGTGTCCTTCACCATGACGCTGAAGTGCGCCAGCGCGGCTTGTACAGCGGGCAGCCCGGCGACAGAGCCAAGTACCGCCGCAACCGACGGAACGACGGGAAGCAGGTGTGGTGATAAATCATGTCCCGGGCCGTTCGGCAGGTAGGTGTGGCCGATCTGCTCAAAGGTGCGGACGCTCCCTCCAGCGGCGTCCAGCAGCCGTATGAACGGCAATCGCCACTCAATCGCCATGCGTTCAGAGAAGGCGGTCTTGTTGCCGACGTTGGCGTCCGACGCGCCGCCGCGGATGGTGAAGTCACCGCCATTGACCATTACCCGACGGCCGTTGATCTTGGACACGCCGATTACAGTGTTTGCTGGCGTGAAGCCGGTTAGATTACCGTCTGCGTCGTAAGTCGCAGATCCGGCCAAGGTGCCGATCTCTTCAAAACTGCCGGGGTCCACCAGTGAATCGATTCGCTCTCGAACCGTGAGCTTGCCGCGACCCTTGTGAAACGCGACGTTGTTTTCGCCGCCCATCTGGTGCGCCAGGTTGGTCCGGAGCGCCAGCTCATTCAGCTCAGCGTCCCAGCCTATCTGGCGTTGTATCACCTTTTCGCCGGACTCTGCACGATCTCCAAGGTTCGCCTCGTCCATCTCCTCGATAAATACGAGAGCCTGACCTTCAAGCGCGGAACCGCCCTGTTCTACAACGACCATCCGGACGATGCCGCTGAACTCCGCCGTCACGGTATGGAAAAACTTCATCGCCTCAAGCACGGCGATCTGGTCGCCCACCCGAACCGAATCTCCCTCGCCGACGTTCAATTCAGCGATGATCCCCTGTGTCGGCGATGCCACGGACACCGTGCCTTCCGGGCCTTCAACATCGGCCACCATGGTTGGGGCTGCAACAACCTCTGCTGTCGCCATCTTCACGAACCGTTTCGGGTGCGAGCCGTTACTTGAATCAGCGAGCGTTGCGATCTGTTCATCCACAAAACGCGTGTGGATCTTCATTTCTGCGAAATCCGGATGATGTAATAGGTTCTGCAGGAAACTCAAATTAGTCGACACACCCTCGATGCGGAACTCGCTCAAGGCGCGGTAGGTCCGACGAATGGCGTCGCCGAAGTCACCTGATTTGGAGTGGCCGATCACCTTGGCGATCAGAGAATCAAAGGACGGGCTGGTGGAGTAGCCTGCAAACCCAAAGGTATCGGTTCGGACGCCGGGACCAGTTGGGGGATCGAATGCCGAGAGTACCCCGACCGACGGAAGCGTTCGCCCGTCCGGTGTGACGGTCTCCATGTTGACGCGCGCTTGTATGGCGAACCCCCTTGGTGCCGGGATGTCCGCTTGCTCGAGCCCAAGATCGCTTAGTGAAGAACCGGCGGCGATGTTCAGCTGTGCTTCAACAAGATCGATTCCGGTCACGGCTTCCGTGACCGTATGCTCGACCTGCAGGCGGGCATTGGCCTCAATGAAGTAATACTCGGAACCATCTGTCAGATCGGTGGCGTCTACAAGGAACTCAAAAGTTCCCAGACTCCGATAGTTCACCGCCGCCGCAAGCTGTTGTGCGGAGGCGATAATTCGCGCCCTCAAGCCGTCTGGAAGGTTTGGCGCCGGCGCAACCTCCATCACCTTCTGATATCGGCGCTGGATGCTGCATTCACGCTCACCAAAATTGGAAACGGCCCCGGAGCCATCGCCGAGAATTTGCACCTCGATGTGGCGCGCCCGCGTGATCAACCGCTCCGCGAATAGCGTGCCATCGCCGAAAGCGTTCATCGCCTCGGCCGTGGCTTCAGCGTACAGACTTCTTATATCGGCCGTATCATTTACGGCCCGGGCGCCACGCCCGCCACCGCCCGAGATAGCCTTCAAGATCATCGTGCCGCCATCGCCGAGCGACTCCAGAAAGGCACTGGCCTCGTCGACAGACCCGAGTGCGCTGGAACCCGTCAGCACCGGCACGTCGTTATCGACCGCGATAGCCCGCGCTCGCACCTTGTCGCCAAACAGCTCCAGAGTCTCCGCCAGCGGGCCCACGAAAATAAGCCCGGCATCTAAACAAGCCTGTGCAAACCTGGCATTCTCAGCCAGGAAGCCGTATCCCGGGTGGACAGAGTCGCATCTCGTAGAAATAGCGGCGCTGATTACCTGGTCTATGTCCAGGTACGACGCCACGCCGCGCCCGTCGAGTCGAACCGCCTCATCCGCCTGTTGGACATGGAGCGATTCTGCGTCGTCTGACGGGAAGATCGAAACGGTCGAAATCCCCATATCGGCTGCGGCGCGAATAATGCGAACGGCGATCTCTCCGCGGTTCGCTACGAGAAGTTTGGACAGAGTCATCTGGCGTTTCTGCTACCTGTAAACCTAGTGTCGAGGCCACGCTTCAGGAAATAATATCCGGCGCACGGGTACACAATACCCAATACGAAGTGAAGCCGTGTGACTTCCAATCATGGAATGAACCAACAAACGGCTGAGAAGGCCACCACCGGATGGGACAAGCAAGATGTGACCTTGTTCTTGTGCCAGGTAGCCAGAATGTTTCGTGCAACCACCTGCATGGATGTCCCGACCACACGACCCTGTGATAGCTTGCGGCCCGCAGGCTGTACTCGTTCCAACCATTGGAGTTTCTACTGTGACGACTTCGCAAGATCCGATTCGGTCTCGACCGATCCAGATAAATCAAATCCCATGGGTCGAAGGCGCGCCTGGAATGCGCACCCGGCCGATCTGGGAGGACCCGGCAACCGACCGTAAGGCCCATATCGTAGAGTTCGAGCCCGGCGCCCACATGCCGCTCCACAGGCACGCCGGACACGAGCTTATCTACCTGATCGAAGGCTCGCTGACGGACGAATCTGGGACCATCAGGCCGGGCAATGTCGCCTACCGACCGGACGGTTGCGTCCACTCGAACACAAGCCCTAACGGCGCGCTTGCGCTCGCCATCATCGCTGGCGGAAATGAGCCGGCTACCGAGATCGGCGATGCGCCGGGGTCACAAATCTTCGTGCCGGAAGACCTGTCATGGGTCAAGACTCCGAGGGGGACATTCACTAAGCGAATCGTCGCAAACGAGGCGGCCGATTGGGCGGCGGCGATCAACCGGTTCCCGTCATGCGCAGGCATTCCTCTGCATCGCCACCACGGCGACGAACTGATCTTCGTTATCGAGGGCGCCAGCGTGGACGAGGCCGGCCCCATCACACCCGGTAACATGAGCTACAGGCCAAACGGGACCGAGCACTCCGTCAAGACCGAACTTGGGGCGACGGTATTCGGAGTCGTCTGGGGCAGTACGGAACCGCTTTAGGCATCCAACACTCAGAGCCAGAGAGCGGTTAGGACGAAGAATTCAGCCCCTCAACGAACACCTTTAGGTGATCCTCGAAGGTCGTGAACAGTTCGGCCTGATCGTGGCGTCCAGCGCGAAGCTAACCGGAGTACCGAAATGAGCCTCGGGTTCATCTCTGATCGAGGGTCGCACAAGCCTTCTTGAGGTCACTTGTCGAAACCCGGAAGGCCGTCTACCAATACTCGGGATTCACGGGGAGCCTATACGTCTATCGTCTAATCCGCGCCGTCTTGCGGCGCGTATCCGAGCACTTCCTTGGCGTGTGCGTTGTCCCTGAACATGCGTTTGTTGTCAGACGTGGCCCAAAAAACGTCGAACTTCAGGCTCGTGGGCGCTTCTATTATCTTGATAATTAATTGCTGAAGATCGCGATAGCTCTGCCAGTTGGCCTGCCCACGCCCGGGCTGAGGGGCGTCTATCGGGCCTGTGTTGCTGATCCTGATATTGATCACCGACAGATCGGTGGTCGCCGCGTAAAACCGCCCGAGGTCCTCGCCGAAAAGCTTGGTCACTCCGTACAGATGTATTGGCTTCGGTTCCGATGCCTCGCTGACCATCTCCCATGATTCGGGCAATGGGACGTCTTCTTTGGATACCAACGATTTGTAAGGCTCTTCCCATTCGTAACCATTGGCCGTTGCACCTGAGCTTGCCAGGATCACCCGGGACACGCCGGCCTGTTTAGCGACCTCAAGAACGTTGTAGCAACCGACGATGTTGTACTTGAGCATCGTCTCCCAGCTGCCGTTCATCCCATCTGGGTCGCCTTGACCACCGGAAGCGGCAAGGTTCACCACGATGTCGATCCCCTCAAAGGCAGGACGGAGGGATTCCATATCGGAGACGTTCCCTATGAAATTGCGATCTTCCGCGATGTCATCCATGCCGTTCCGTGACATGGATCTGATTTCGTAACGCTCTTCAAGCGCGGGGCGCATAGCTTTGCCGACGACCCCGCTCAGTCCAGTGACAAGAACCTTTTTCCTGTTAGTCAATCTAGAAGTCCTTGATTGTTAAGAGTTCTCGGTATCAAGGGTCACGTTATCGCCCCGAAGCGTGCGGTTCCGGATATCAAATCGTCCCGGGTAGCGCACTGGTAGATGACCGTCAGCGATCATCACGCCAAGTGGATGCACCATCGTTTTGACCGGCAACTGAACCTGTGTGTGAGTTCGGGCCGATTCGTAAATGGCGTGCACCATCTCGAGTGCCTTGTATCCGCTCTCCCCATCAGATCGATACTCCTCTGTAGCATCACCGTTCACCCAGTCCGCAAACGCGTGAGCTTGCTCGATACTGCCCTCGATCACCTCAAAATTGGCATCACCCGGTGTAGCGTGATTCCCGCGCGGCACCCGGTGATCCCAGCCATTGGTACTGCCGTTCATGACCCTTAGATCTTGAAGGGTGAGTTTGATCATGCCCTCGCTGCCAAAGATCTCGGCGCCCCAGCCGTGTTTCGGCGTTAGCCCGGAAAGGATTATCGCCTCGGTTCCGGTATCGAAACCAAACACCGCCAAGGCTTTGTCCTCGATGGGTATTGCACGTGCCCAGCGGTCCGTTTCACGCTCCACGTTGCCCATCGCCCATGTGCACTCGGCATTGCCGAGTAGATACCGGAACAGGTCTGCCTGGTGCGAGGAGTAGTTTGGGAGTCCGTCCCGAGCGTATACCTTGATGAAGCTGACCTCACCGATCTCGCCGTCCGCTATCAGGTCCTTTGCCAACGTATAAGCAGGCAGCCACCTGCGCTGGTGCCCGACCGCAAGTTTCACGCCGTTACGTCTGCAAACCAGCATCATGTCGTTCGCCGCACCGAGAGTGTCTGCCATCGGCTTTTCGCAAAGGACCGCCTTGATTCCAGAAGACGCTGCCGCCCGGGTCATTGCGCTGTGCCCGGTGTCCCACACACCGACGGAAACGACGTCGAGGTTCGACTTCTCAAGCATATCCAAGGCGTTGCTGAAGTGCTCCGCCTTGTAGTCATCCCATTCAGCGAAATGTTCGTCGTAATCCTTCATCGCCTGATCGCTCAGGTCCGATATCGCAACTATCTCGTACTTGCTTGAGTTCATGTAGCCGATACCGTGGTTGACGGTCATCTCGCCACAACCGATAACCCCGACGCGCAGTTTGTCTGCCAATCCTCTTCTCCCCACTATTTTTGGAAGGTGCTGTTAATGCCCGTGACACGTTTATTTTTCAGACGATTCACGATCCTCATGCCGTGTAGTTAAAAACGAAGCGGGCAGATCTACGTACTAAAAGTAAGCCGGGCTGCGAGGCCTTATTCGACCAGGTGTGACTTCAAGACATCCTCGTCGAACTCGATCCCTAATCCGGGTCCGGTCGGCGGGGTGATGAACCCGTTATCCAACACAAGCGGTTCCTTAAAAATCGTCTTGTGCAGCGGCCCCTGATTCGCCTCCTGGATCAGGAAGTTCGGCGAACAAGTGTCTATCTGAATCGCCGCAGATGATGCGATCGGCCCGCAATACATGTGGGGAGCAATCATTGCGTAATGTGCCTCCGCGATGGCGGCGATCTTCTTGGACTCGGTGATCCCGCCGCATTGCCCGACATCCAGCTGGATAATCGATGCGGCGCCCTTTTCGAGCAGGTTCGAAAACTCGTACTTCGTCACCAGGCGCTCACCGGTCGCAATCGGGATGCTTGTGTGAGCGGCGACCCTTGCCATCTCGTCGATGTTCTCCGGCGGGACAGGCTCTTCGAACCAGTACGGGTGGTATGGCTCAAGAATGTCCGCTACGCGGATAGCACTGAACGTAGACAGCTGCCCGTGCGTGCCTATTCCTACCTCAAGATCGTCTCCTACGGCATCCCGGATAACCTGGAAAATCTTTTCGGCGTTCTTGATCTCCTTTAGCGTGATGTCCCGGGGGATCGGGTACATGGGCATGAAGGGGTCCAATTTGCAGGCCGAGTTGCCTTCTTCAAGCAGCTTTATAGCGGCCGGTCCGGCTAACGATGGGTCTGCTTGTATCTCTCGCATTCCCGGCATGTATGCGTATGCGCGTAGTTGCTCGTGATACTTGCCGCCGAGGAGGTTGTAGACCGGCTGATTCGTTGCCTTGCCACGGATGTCCCATAGCGCCATGTCGATCCCGCTGATAACAGGGGTCGCGTAGAGGCTCGGGTGTCGGAAGTCGTGGCGGGAGGCGTACATCCGGTCCCAGATCCGCTCGCCGTTGAATGGGTCCTCGCCGATGACGTACTGCTCGACCAACTCCTTGATCAGGTGGACCTGCGTCTGCATATCGTTGATGTTGTTTGAGTAAGCCCCGCCGGTGATCCGCTCACCCAGGCCGGTGATTCCTTCGTCGGTATATAGCTCGATGAACAGCCACCAACGGCCACCGATGAACGGTTCGACGTTCCTGACGACCTTGGTATCGAATCCGGTTACCTTCAACGTATTCTCCTGATTTTGTTCAACTGGCGACGCTGAATGGGCGCTTCGCGTCTGGCTGAGGGGCAATGCGGCGGATCATACGCCTATCTATCACCCGCAGCGGATGGAGATCCGGGCCACGGGCTGCTGACCGGGGAGCCATGGTGATTAAGGAGACACATCGTAGGGGCGGACAGGTATACGCCCTCGCCCGTTCTACCCATGTGCGCACTGCAACGGCAACAGGGGGCTTTGACACGCAGAGATAACAGCAAGGACCGAGCGGTCATCAAGGTAAACCGCAAATGCGTTGGCTGTTTTTGAAGTAAAATCTCCAAGCGTCAGAGGGTTCCAATCCGTTTCAAATATCAAAGGATCTTCCATTGAAAATCACCGACATAACCGTCACGCAGTTGAAGACTGGCAAAGGATTGCTCCGGGTACAGACGGATGCCGGGGTTGAAGGATGGGCAGAGTCGCCGGGCACTAATCCCGGTGTTCCAGGAAAGAACGGTGCCATCTTTGCGGCGTACCTGGAGAGCGTGATCAAGCCGGTCCTGATCGGCGAAGACCCGCTTCAGATCGACCGTCACTGGGAGACTCTAGCGCTCGGCAAGGACGATCGGCTCTTCAAACTCCCGGCGAACGTCGTCGGCGTGATCGATGTGGCTTTATGGGATCTGATGGGCAAAGAATCTGGCTTGCCGGTATACACACTCATGGGTGGAGCAGCTCGAACCGACATCGAGCTTTACTGGTCAACTGGTTCTGGGTGGAGGCTGCAGCCGGACGAAATGCTGGCGCTCGTCCAAAAAGGCTGGGACATGAACTTCCGGGCTTTCAAGATTCGGATGGATTGGAAGGGCTGGAGACAGGACGCCGATCCGGAGAAGGATTACCAGATGTTCAAGTTGGTCCGAGAATTCCTGTCGGATGGCAACTACCTGGGCTTTGACGCCAACAACGGCTATTCGGTCTCCACCGCAATCCAACAGGGCCGGCGATTCGAAGAACTAGGGATCGACCATTTCGAGGAACCGATTCCCAACTGGAACCTGACAGGCCTGAAACAAATCGCAGACACTCTGGACGTCGCCATTTCAGCTGGCGAACAAGACGCCTTTCGCTGGTGGTTCCAGAGTCTGATCCTGCTCGGCGACCCTGACATACTCCAACCTGACATCCTCAGTGCAGGTGGCCCGTCCGAGGTGAAACGAATCTTTGACATGGCGACCACCCTGGACAAGCCGGTGATGCCGCACAGCCCGCAGGCGGGCATCAACAGCATGGCTTCGTTACATGTGTTCTCAACAGTCCAGAACGGTACCCGCCCGCATGAGTTCTCCACCGAGTTTTCTGGCCCCCTGGACGATGTCGCGGCCCTCTATGGTGACAGCGTGATCCCCAAGAACGGTCACATGATCCTGAGTGACAGGCCGGGATTGGGAATTGAACTAAATGAGAAGACGGTGGCGGACCTTACGCTGAAATAGTGAACGCGGATTGGCCACAGTTGTTTTTACCGAATATCCAGAGGCATCCCCGCGTATGAAGATTACCGACATAAAACCGTACGCCGTGTGGATCGGGCGACGGAACCAGATGCTTGTCAAAGTTGAGACTGACGAAGGCATATATGGGTGGGGGGAGTCCGGATTTTCGGGTCGGGAGCTCGGTGTCAAAGGGATCGTGGAGCACTATCGGGAATGGCTGGTTGGTCGTAACCCGATGCGTAGAGGGGCGCTCTGGCAGGAGATGTATCGAAGTCAGTATTTCGAGGGTGGCCGCACGATGACCGCCGCCATCTCGGCGATCGATATTGCCCTGCACGACATCGTCGGTAAGAAGCTTGGCGTGCCCGTATATGAACTTCTCGGCGGCAAGAATCGGGAGCAGATCCCGGTGTTTGCAACGACGTCGGTCCCGTATGGCCAGGAGATGATTGAACAAGCAAAAGAGTTCATGGCACGGGGAATCAACGCTTTCCGAATGTCGTACGATCAGATGGACATCGAGGGCAGCGGTCTGTTCGAGCCACGGGAATCGATGGCGAACTCGGCCGAATGGTTGATCAAGACCCGTGAGCAGCTCGGCAATCGTCCCGTCATCGGAATCGACTATCATCACAGGTTAAATGTCGCCGAAACTGCATCGTTCTGCCAGATGATGCCGACCCATACCCTGGACTTCATCGAAGAGCCGATTCGTGATGAGACGCCTGAGGCATACGAACAGCTCCGTACCCTGACCGATATCCCATTTGCGATCGGCGAAGAGTTCGCCTCCAAGTGGCAGTTCCTGCCATACATCGAGCGAGGGATTACCAACTTTGCGCGGGTGGACATATGCAACGTTGGCGGGTTCACGGAGTCGATGAAGGTGGCCGGTTGGGCAGAGGCACACTACATCGACCTGATGCCGCACAACCCGCTCGGCCCGATCTGTACAGCGGCTTCCGTGCATCTCGGTGCGGCCGTACCGAACTTCTCATGGCTGGAGGTCAACATGGATCGTGCCGCCAGTCCAGACTTTGATATTTTCCCGGAGCAGATCGTTTTTGAGGGCAACGGCTACACAGTCCCGGACAAACCAGGACTCGGCATTGAGGTAGACGAAAGCAAGCTGGAGGAACCACTCAAGTTCTGGGAGCCGCCGCACCTGCACCGAGAGGACGGATCCCACACGAACTGGTGACTGAACCGCCACGGGTTTCATGGAGACTCGTGTAGTTGGACCCCAGGCATATCGGGGACGCGGGATCAGCGGTTGTTGAACTTTCGACTCGAGATCGTTGAGGCCGATCCACGCGCATCTCAGTAGGGTGAGGACCGCTTGATTGTCTGACGGGTCGTCAAATTTGCCTCACACTCAGGCCCCATGAATTGTTAATCTGCGGGCATGAACATTCCTGATTCAACCGAGTACATCGATATCGCCAGCGGTCTTGCAGAAAAAATCGCCGAACGCGTAGAAGAAATTGACGAAGGGCGGCGAATTCCAGCTGACCTTGCGGCCGAGATGGCAGACGCTGGCCTTTTCAGGCTGCTGGTGCCGAAATCGCTTGGTGGAGGGGAGGTGCCGCATCCGGAATTACTGGAGATAGTCCGGATATTTGCTCGTGTTGATGCCAGCACCGCATGGTGCATCAATCAGAACAACATCACTGCCACGGATTCGGTGAGAATGCCAGTCGAGACTGCCCGTGAGATCTGGGGCGATCAACGCGCCGCCATTACGAATGGACCGCCGTCAAGAGACGCGATCGCCGTGCCGACGGAAAACGGTTACAGGGTCACCGGGCACTGGGATTTCAGCAGCGGCAGCAGCCACGGTACATGGCTTGTTGCGCGATGCTCGGTAGAGGGACGTCCCGGCGAGATACGCACATCCCTTGTGCCGAAGGTCGATGTGCCGATGGTTGATACATGGGACGTGAGCGGACTCCGCGGCACAGCAAGTTTGAGTTTTGACTTAGACGATCATTTTGTGCCTGAGAACCACACATACGTAGACTCGATGGCTACATATGAAGACGGCCCACTCTACGTGACCCCAAAGGTTCCGATGTACTCGATAGGGTTTGCCACACTTGCTGTAGAGCTGGCTAGGGCGTGTCTTGACGATGCGATCGGGGTCGCCACGAAAAAGTCACAGGATGGTGTGTCGAGTCCAATGATTGGTAGGTCAACCGTGCATCGTCAGATCGGTGAAAACGAGGCGACCCTTAGGGCGGCGGACTCTTATCTGCGCTCAACGGCGTCCAAGATGTGGGATGCGGCAGTCAACCGTGGTGAGGTAGAGCTGGCGATCAGGGCGGAGATCCGTATGGCCTCTACGTATGCGATCCGGCAGGCGGTCAAGGTGGTAGACGCTGCCTACGAGATCTGCGGCGCCGGTGCGATTTTCAAACGCAATGCGGTGCAACGACGATACCAGGACATCCACGTAATCGTGCAGCAGTTTCAGGGACGACCGACAAACTTTGAAACGGCTGGCCGCTATTACCTTGGCCTGGACACGATCGGGTCCCTTTAGACAGCCGGCGGCGAATTTGCCCTGATGTCATCTGATGATGATCTCAGGCAGGCAGAACCTTATAGCGTCTAATTCGTTCGCTAGCCGCAACGGCCGGCGTCACTAATCGGAGCTACTTTTTGTTCTCTGGCTCGTCTTCCTTCGCAAGGCCGGCAACACCTGGCGTGAGACGAGCCCCACTCCGAAGAATCATCCGGCCTCTGTCTTCGTCTACCTGAGCTGCGGCAAAAGCACGTTCGTTGTCTCGAATCTTACTGGCGACTGCTTCACCGGCCCGAAGCCACGTGCTCCGGTTCTCGATAACAAACTTGTTCGACTCGCGGTAGCTGTCAAGCATATTGTTGACTTCAGGAATCACGTACCGGGCCACGAGGTCCCAACTCCGGTGCATGTTTTCGCGGTTCGCCCAATCGTGAACGAAGCCGACAACCGTGCCAAACCCGCCGGTCAACTCCAGCATCTGGCGAATTCTCGCCACAAGGTCGTCCGGCGTTCCGATGACCGCCGTGCTCTCGTCCGAGAAACCGACGGCGTCCACCGCTTCATCGCCGGTTTTAAAGGTCACGCCCTCGCCGCCCGCGAGCGTTCCTACGGTGTACTCGTTGTTGTGCTTCAACAACCCATCGCGTGCCTGTTCACGGGCGAGTTCCCGCGTCTCAGCGATGTGCCAGCTGAGCACGATTCGCCAGTTCTTCCGGTCAACCGTCTTGCCGTGCTTGAGTGCTGATTCTTCTGCGAAGCTCCATTGCATCGGAAGGGCCCTGATGCCCTCTTTGGTCATCGAGCCGATCGACAGAATTCCGGCTTCGTGCTTGCCCGCCAGCGTCATGCCGGAAGGGCTGACGATTGAAGCGACGGCGAACTCCATGTTTTTCTGAAGCGGTTTCAACTGCAACTTGGCGTCGTTGAGAGTGAACCATTCAGACTTGTAGCTGAACCGTTCATCGTCTTCAAACAGACGCCGTATCACGCCCATCGCCTCGTCCTGTCGGTCCCGCAAGAGCATCGGATCGATGCCCATCGTGTGTGCGTCGGATGGCAGGGCGCCGGGACCGGAACCAAAGATCACCCGGCCCCTGGACATGTAATCAAGCTGCACCATGCGCTGGGCCACCATGAATGGGTGGTGATAGGGCAGTGAGACAACGCCGGTGCCGAGCATGATGCGATTTGTGCGCTCGGCAGCGGCGGCCAGGAACATCTCTGGCGACGCGATGACCTCCCAACCCGTGGAATGGTGCTCGCCGCACCAGAACTCGTCGTAGCCTAGCTTTTCGAGATGTTCGACGAACTCCAGGTCGCTCTGCATCTGTAACACAGGGTGCTCAGCGATAGGGTGATGTGGCGCGAGGAATGCACCGAAACGTAGATCTGCCATCTTTGCTCTTAATTCCGTTCCAATTGATGAAGTCGCCTTAAATCGGGGCACCCCTAATCCAGTCCGGCCAGCATTCTAACGTTTGTATTCAAAAAGGGAATATATCTGCCTTTGCATCTGTTCACTAACCATGATGGCCGGGATGATGCAGAGAGCCGGTCACGGTATTAGCGGGAAATGGCGGAATTTATATTTACGACCCGCTTATCAGCAGACGGTATTGAGAGATCGATGGTTCACATACACTCTCGAGAGTCGATAGTGAATTCGCCCGTTTCCATGGCTGAAAATCTAAAGGTATCCACTTCATGAACCCAACTCACGGCCGGGACCCTGTGACGGCGATATCGGAGGCGAAGGCGACCGGCCGGGCCGCCGAGATATTCGCCGATATCCGAGAGGTTATGCAGATACCTCTAATCACTTCGATCTGGCGGACGCTTGCAGACATCGAAGGTGGGCTTGAAGCGACTTGGGCGGCGACCCGTCCTATATACGAAACCGGTCAACCGGACGCAGCGTTACAGGCACTCAAGGCTAGGTCGGAGTTTCCAGTTCCCGGACCGTTGTCAGCCGACACACTACGGGCCGCAGGCTTGTTGGTAGAGGATCGTCAGGCATTCGGCGCAGTGATCGATGCCTATAATCGGTCGAATGGCATGAACCTGATAGCTCTCAATGCGCTCGTTGGTGAGCCATCAGGACAAGCGTCTAACTACACCTTGACGTCGCCGGATTCCTGGCCGGAATTACGACCACTCCTGGAGAAGGAAGAGATAGAAGCGGAAACCTGGGCGCTGCTCGAACGGGTCAAGCTTCTTGGGGCCACTAACGACAACCCGTCTATCGCAACGCTGTGGCGGCACCTCGCCCATTGGCCCGGGCTGCTTTCACTCGTCATCGAGTCGTATGAACCGATGCAGGAGGAAGGAGCGCTTGTCGAGTCGATAGAAGGAGTGATGGAAAGCGTGATCGTGGCGTCGTCGGGGATCTCCCACTTCAAACCATCCACCGCTGAAATACCAGATGAAGCGTGGCAGATGGTTGTGCACTATTCCGCCGGGGTCAGTCGCATGGTGACGCTCGGGCACGGTGTGGCCCAGTGGATCAAGGCTGTAGAGTAGCTTCACTTGAGTGACCTGGAAGCGCCCTAGAGGCGCGTGGCCCCCCCCGGTTTCTGTGCGTATCAGATACTCAGTAACCCACTCCAAGTTCAAAGTAGGTTCCCACACGATGGTAAGACTCGCCGATCTGCCGCCAGAAATAGCGGCCAATCTGCTGGAAGTCCCGATTCAAGATTACGGGCCGGCACCCTGGGTTCCTGCCCCAGATTTGAAGAATGCTCGGGTAGCGATCATTTCGACCGCGGGCTTACACCGTGCAGACGACACAAAATTCGCAGGGGGATCCGCCGAATACCGGCTGCTGCCGGGCGATCTTGATTACGCAGATCTCACGATGAGTCACGTGAGCGTCAATTTCGACCGCAGCGGATTCCAGCAAGACCCCAATCTCGTCTTTCCACTGGAACTGTTGAGGAAGTTGGAGGCCAACGGCGAGATAGGTTCTGTGGCGAACTGGCACTACTCGTTTATGGGCGCCACCGACCCGACGCGCATGAACGACACAGCGTCCCAGGTCGCGAGGCTTCTGAAAGAGGATGATGTAACGGCTGCGATCCTGATCCCTGTCTGACCGAACTGCACGCGCGCCGTTGGCGGGCTACAGCACCACATCGAAGCCGAAGGTATACCTACCGCCGGGATAAGTCTGGTCCGTGAGCATACAGAAAGGATCAAGCCCTCACGTTCTCTCTGGGTACCGTTCGAGCTTGGGCGACCCCTGGGCGCGCCGAATGAACCCGAGTTCCAGATGGACGTCCTGCGGTCGCTTCTCGGGCTTTTTGACCGGGAGTCCGGTCCGATCATCGAAGACTACCCGCACGACTCGCCTGTGACACCAGAGAGCGATGTGGCCTGGAGTTGTGTACTGCCGCTTCCTCCCCTTGAAGCCACGTCCATACCTGCCGAAATTCTCAAGCAATCACTGCTCCAGGAAGTCGGCTTGCTTGCTCCCTGGTACACGGAATCGGTACGTCGGATGGGGCGTACGAGTTTCGGCCTCAGCGGACTTAATGCGGACTCGATGCCGGAAATAGCGACTTATCTGACCGGGCTGGCGTTCGGGGAGAACCTTGAGCCTCCGAAGGGCCTGGACGATCCTGTGCCTGTCGCTATCCGGTTCATGGCCGATGACGTCAAGTCGTACTACATGGAAGCGGCCAACGCGCAGCCTGGGGCTTCAACACCCGGGGGCGTGCGAATGTGGGCTTGGTTTTTCCACGAGACCCGGATGGGGCAGGTGCTCTACGACCTGCAGGACCGCTTCGCTGTCGAATACGTAGAAAAGACGGCCGCTAACGGCGGCACCCCCCCGCCCGGATTGCCGCCGGTTAACCTGATTGCGCGGCGGTTTTCAAAACGACCGGAGACGATGGGGCACTAGCTAGATCTGCCGGGCTGTTTAAAACCTGGTTCGTGCACCCTGCTGACCGGCCTTACTGGTGCACACCGAGGAAGTATTCACCGATTTTCGGATCCTCGAGGATATCGGCGGCGCTCCCGGTATGGACCACTTTGCCGCCGGAAAAGATGTACCCCCGGTCGGACCGGGCGAGCGATAGGCGGGCGTTCTGCTCAACGAGGAGAACCGTCATTCCTTCTTCCCGGAGTGAATCTATACATCCCATGATCTGCTGTTGATATTTAGGTGAGAGCGCTGCGGTCGGTTCATCCAGAAGCAGGAATGATGGGTTCGAGATCAACGCTCGTGATATCGCCAGCATCTGTCGCTCGCCGCCGGATAGGGTGGCGGCGAGATCGCTGATCCGCGGCTTTAAGTCCGGGAAGGTCCAACAGACGCGGTCGATGCCTAGGGTCAACTTGCCAGCGGATAGCCGAATCCCGCCCATCTGCATGTTCTCGCGGACCGTGAGTGACGGAAATACGTTGTCGACCTGCGGCACGTATGCAATTCCACGTGACACAAGCCTGTCGGTGCGCCACCCTGAGATGTCCGTATCATCATGCAGGACCTTGCCGTCGTACTGGGTAGCGAGGCCAAATAACGCCTTCAGGAACGTCGACTTTCCGCAGCCATTGGGCCCGATGATCGTGACGAATTCACCCTGTTCAACGTAAAGATCAATGCCGTGCACAATCTGAACGGACCCGTAACCGGCCTCAAGCCCGGTCACATCGAGGACAGTGCCACCGGTTGTGTCTGCGTTCGTGGTTGTCATGAGCTGCCCAGGTAGGCTTCGATAACGTCCTGGTTTTGCCTGACTTCGTCCGGGGTGCCCTCCATCAGGACATGTCCTGCATCTACGACAACTATTCTATCGACCCCGGTTCGCAGGATGAAATCCATGTTGTGTTCGATGACCAGCATCCCGACATTACTCTCAGACGTCAGGGTGCGGAGATATTGAAAGATTCTCTCGGCAAGCGGACCTGCGACACCAGCCACCGGCTCATCCAGCAGCATGATGCGCGGAGAACCCATCAGAGTCCGGCCGATATCGACCAACTTGCTCTGACCACCTGACAGCTCGTTGGCGAGGTTGTGCGCCATGTGAGCGATCTCAAGTGTGTCTAATATCGAATAGGCATCATCCAGGCGCTTTTTCTCGGCGCTGCGCGAGCCCGGGCGAAGCAATGACAGCAAATAATTGGGGGCGAACTGATGGCGAGGTGGCACCAGTAGGTTCTCGATCACCGTCATCTCTCGCCAGAGCCGGGTGTGTTGGAAAGTCCTTGTCAGCCCGAGGTTCTGGATCTGCTCCGGCCGCATGCCAGTAGCGTTCTGACCGAGGACTTCGACCGAACCGGACGTCGATTCCAGCATTCCTGAGACGCAGTTGAACGTGGTCGTCTTGCCGCACCCATTGGGTCCGATTAGGCCAACGAACTCGCCTTCATCGACGTGGAAAGAGACACCATCGACGGCTCTTAGTCCGCCGAAATCTTTCGTCAGATCCGATACACGTAACACAGGCGTGGTCATCGAACTTCACCGCTATCGTATTCATCCTGTATGCGACCCGTTTCCGGGGCATGGGACGGACGTTTTGGCCTGCCCGGAACCTCTGGCAGCAGTCCCTTTGGCGACAGCAACAGCGCTATGACGATCACGGCACCGATTAGAGCTAGTTTCAGGTGGGACAACGCAAGCGTGATATCGCCTTTTGGAAACACCTCAGCGATCGATCGAGCTGACCATATCAACCCACCGAAATCGACCACAAGCCACGAGAAGACGCTATCCATGTAGGTGATCATGTCGTGGAATACCAGATCAGGATCGCCCCTGGCGACGATCATCACATTGAAAACGAATTCGACGATTACAATCAAAAACGCTCCGACGATCATCCCGCGGTTGTTGCCGCGCCCTCCGACGATGAATGCGGCCCACACAAGGAACGTAGATCGGACAGGGTTCATAAAGTCCGGGAATATGCTCGCGTTCAACCAGGCCCACAGCGCCCCCGCAAGTCCCGCCACCGCCGCCCCCACAGCGAGGCTCGCCGCCTTATGGGTCAGGATGTTGTGGCCGTGATGCTGGCTGACCTCCTCATCCTCTCTGATGGATCGGAGAATCCGGCCCCAGGGCGACGCAAGTAGCGTGTTTAGAAGGAACCACACAGCGAGAAGCGCGCCGGTAGTCAAGATCGCGAGAAGCACCACATACGGCGCCCCATTTTCCAACCCGAGGACACTCCCCGCTACGTCAGCCGCACCCGATTCCCACCAGCCTTCCAGTGGCCTTGAGTATTGCGAGATACCGATAGCCGAAGTGACCGTGCCGGCGCGTAATAATGGCTCGGCTTGAAGTGAAATACGCAGGATCTCTCCGAGCGAGATCGTGACGATAGCAAAGTAGTCCATTCGCAGTCTCGCCGTTGGATAGGCAAGTAGCCAGCCCGCCGCGGCAGATATCGTTACCGCGACTACCGTCGCCGCCAAAGGCGACCAGCCGTACCCGTTCGTCTCTACTGGCGCCGCCAGTAATCCGACCGTGACGGCGCCGATGCCGACGAAGAAAATGACGCCGAAATTGGTCATCCCGGTTATTCCGGTGTGCAGGTTCAACGAGAAGGTCATCAAGGCGAATATGCCAACCAGAGTGATGACGCGCGCGACCTGAAGAGTCTTGGTCAGATTGCTGACGCTGGGGAGCAACCACACAATGCCGACTAGGATCAGGAAAAAAATCGCGAACGCGATCCATGATCCACGGTTTGTTTCCCGGTCTACCCGTACCCACCTGGCTGGTTGTATCGGCAAGCCAGAAATCAACAGGCGGCCCGCAGTCCATACCATCCCAACCGGCGCCAGTACCCGGTTCGCAATGTAGGCCGGAACGGCCCAGGCGATCGAGATCATGGATTCTACGGTCTGAAACACCTGATCTTTCCGTTCAGCAATTCGTTCTCCGAGTGGTGGATCGTCCGGATCCAAGTCAGGCATTCCCAGGAGTGAGGTGGAAATATCATGATCCACAGGGACGTCATCCCCAAGGTTCGCCAACCGCCTCTTCCTGACCCGATCAATATTCCAGTTTTGCATCGCCTGGCCAATCCCACGAGGCGCCAGCAGCAACAATCCCACGAGGAAGACGAATGGCATCACCTCCGCGAATCCCGCAGCGTTGGGTCGATCAAGTGCGTTTCCGGCCCCGATCAGTATTGGTTCTGAGACTGACCGCAGCAGCCCCACAATGATCGCCCCAATGATTACGCCCGGCACGGACCCAATGGTGCCCAAGACCACCACCGCAAAGGCCGGGAGGAGCAGTGAGAGGCCCAGCTCAGGGCTAACCGGCAGGATCATTGCCAGCAACGCCCCACCAAATCCAGTGAGTCCTGCAGATAGGAAAGCGCTGGTGCCATGGACGCGCTCAACGTGAATCCCGCTGGAAGCTGCCAAATCAGGGTTGTCGGCCACGGCCCGCATCTGTCTCCCTAGGCGGGTGCGATGCAGGAGAAGGAGCAGGACGATCACGGAGCCGAATACGCCGACAATCAGGGCGATTTTCGTGTAAGTGAAACTGTATGGAGTGACCTTGTCAGCGAACTCCATTAACGGGGCATTGATGTGATCACCGAGATGGAGTTGCAACCGCTCCGTCGGTATCTCAAACCTTGATGTTGCAAGCCTCCAATCACGGTCCGGGATAAAGCGGTGGGTGCCAGCGCTGTACCTAATGAACAGGAGCGCTCGGATCACCATAGCGACGCCAAGCGACGCGATCATCATTACCTGTGGAGTCGCCAATCTGCTGCGGAGCCGTTTGTAGATCAGCCTGTCGATAATCACACCGATGATCCCGGTTATGACAAACGCAAAAATCCCCGCCCAGATCAATAACTCCCAGTTGAGGATCTCGTCCTTAGGTGCATCTGAGATCGGGAAGAATCTGTCAGACCACATTAATGTGAGGGCCACATAGGCCCCGACAAGCATCATTTCCGCTTGAGCGAAATTGGCGTACCGCTGAACTTTGTAGGTAAGCGTCAGGCCAATCGCGATGCTGAGGTACGCGGCAGACCAGTAAAGACCGCTAAGCCCAATAGACGCCACGTTGAAGTTCATCGTGGCTGATCTACCGAGTCCTGACAGAGCGATTTCAAGGACGACGAGGCCGAAGAGTACGATCAGAACCGGCGTTGAGATTACCGAAACCGCTCTCCACCTGTTCTTTGCGACGGCGAGAAAAGCAGTCACCAACACGAGGCCGCCGGCCATCATCTCAAAGACAAGCGCGAACCATTTCATATCTCCAGTGATCAGGCCGGACCAGGCGATAACGCCGGCGCCGTGGATCATCCCGAGGTACGCGTCGAGTATCAGGAAACCACCAACTGATAGTCGACGTTGCCAGAAGGAGATGCCCGTCCAGCGATCTCGCATGACAAGCAAGGGCGCTCTCGTCCGGTCAGGCTCTACACCGGGAGGGAGACTCATGATGCCTTCTACATTAGTAGGCCTGTAGCGGGTGTTGAATCCGCTACAGGCCTATCTTCAAGGCGAATTACTGGATTGTGTTACTCGTTGCTCAGGCCGCCGTCTGCGGTCCAGATCTGCGGGCAGCCGAACGATACGTTCGCGCCGGCGACCGCAAACTCACAGATCGAGTAACCGGTGCCTAGCACGTCA
>Ga0209403_10000738_pt1 | contig 46749 bp, 50 predicted proteins | sample ArcticOcean_MG_C_8_FD_187440 | JGI IMG/M metagenome (GOLD analysis project Ga0209403, IMG submission 187440) | Marine microbial communities from western Arctic Ocean - ArcticOcean_MG_CB11_86 (SPAdes) (version 2) | ecosystem: Environmental > Aquatic > Marine > Oceanic | place: Arctic Ocean... | reverse complement strand
GCGCCGATTGTAATACGTCGCGTCACTGATACCCACGCCGCGACAGGCCGACTGCACGTTGCTGATAGCTGCCTGCTGCCCGCTGACAGATTCACCTCAATCTCCCCCAGAAGCTTCAGTATGTCCTCGTCCGAATGCCGTTTCCAAGCCATCACAAATCCCCTTTCCATGCCAAAATAATGACCCAGTTTTAGGGGGGAAGGATAATTGAGCGCATCGCCGGTTGCCCTAAACCGGATCGACCAGGTCGCGAGATCGGCGCGCACGTCCTTTTCCGCGAACCCCTTCACGACCACCGACCGGTCCGATATCCGCGCCGTGACGATTCCTTCGCCGAGCAGATAGCAGCCGGCCGCGGCGCCGCCGCCGAGCAGCAAGGCCACCGTCAGAATGACAAATATTGTGTTTCGAGACATGATAGCCTCACGTGTTGTGTTTCTATCGGCCGATGCTGACCGATGATTGAGGCGCTGATTTGGCGGAATTACGACGATTTGAGGACGACATGAAAAAGGGCGGCCCCGCAGGACCGCCCTTTCGCGTTCTCTCGTCGCCGTGTTACCGGCCGGTGCGTGCCAGGCTGTTGACCCAGCCTTTCATCCGGTTTTTGGCATTGGCGATCTGATCTTCATCGAACCACTTGTCGAGCGAGACCTTATCGACCGCGTAAACCGGGCGCATGAAGTCGCTTTCATAGCCGAACGGCACGGTGCAATCGATGCCCATTCCACCCTCGAACCGGGTGTTCGACGCGGTCCATTCCTTGTCGCCGGCGGTCATACGCTCGGCCGGCATAAAGGTCTGGCCGCGACCGCCCGGGATCGGGTTCAGGATGTCGGTATGCGGATTCACGCGCGTCGTGATGTTCCACATGACGTCGTCCATATCGTACGGATCGGCATCGTCGGACACCGCAACACAGATGCGCGCACCCTGTGAAGTTGACAGGATCGCGCCCATGAAGTTGCGCTGCCAGCCTTCGTCGATCTGGTTGCGCTTCTTCACCTGGATGACCGCCCCGCCCCAGTCCGTCATGCAATACGGGATGACAACGTCCTGGATGATGCCAGGCTGCATGCGTTCGCACAGCGCGAACATGGCTGCTTCGCGGACCGTGGTGTCGATGTTGTGATCGTCCAGCGTGTGAACGGCGAGCGCGAAGATGATCGGCTTCGATTCCGGCTTCCGCATGGTGACCGCGGTAACGTGGAACGTCGGGGCCTTGTACGCCTTGCCCATGTAACCCGCCCATTCCGGATGGAAGTGGAAACGGCCCTGAACACCGGCTTCTTCGGATTCAGCGGTCTCATAACGGCGGTCGCGCGGGTTGACGTAACCTTCGAGCACGACTTCGCAATCGGCGACGGCATAGGCGTCAACGGTACGCGCCTTGACGAGGCGGACCGGCGAGCCCTGAATGGCGCCGGCAATGCCGATCTCGTCACAGCCCTGCGGCAGGATGACGTAATCGAACCCAGCCCCGGCCATCAACGTGCAGGACGGCGGCACGCCGAAGCACATGGTGATCGGCACGGGCTCGTCGTCCTTATAATGCTTGGACACGACCTGCCACATGTGCGATCCGGGCGAAATCTGGAACGTGCCCACATTGCCCCACCGGAAATTCATGCGGTTGTAGCCAAGGTCCGTTCCGCCGTCGAAATACTTCCCGGCGACAACGCGGTTGCCGGACCCGACTGTCAGTTCGGGCTCATATTCGGTATGCCGGATCGGCACCATGTATTCGTTAACGTCAATCGGGTTCTCGATGACGTGTTCCTGGCACGGCGCTTCATCCTGGCTGATCTCGACGGATGGCAGCGGGTGCTGCAGCGCGTAGGCCAGCTTGCGCGTGCGGTCGGTGTCGTCTTTCCAGCCGAACATCTTGTTGATGATGTTCATATCGCCGAACAGATTGGTCACGACGCGGTTATTGGGTTTACCCTTGACGTTGTTAAACAGAATCGGGCAACCGCCATCCAGGTTCTTCTGGATCGACGCGATTTCAAGATCAGGATCGACCTCGACATCGGTTTCGATCAGATCGCCTTCCGATTTTAGCCACTCAAGCGTGCCCCGAAGATCCATGATCAGTTCGGATGCCATTCCAGGCATATTCATTTCAGCTGCGCACATATCAATCCTCCTTTTACCGCATCGAATCCCACGTTTGTCGGCGGGCGAAACGGATGGAATGCCGCGTTAATCGGCGGCAGAAAATGGCCCGCCGGGTGTGCTGCCCGGTAAGCCCCTCATGTGCTTGAAAATGGATGTCGAAACAGTGACACCCGGCGGCGATAAATCGCTGCAAAACCCGGCCCAAGCCTTCGCGCGACAGGGAATTTGTCATCCCATTACACGCCTGATTTCGTGCGTTTTTTACCGCGAAATTACGCAGATATGCAACCAAATACTAACTGACGGGTCAGTTTGTTTCTGCCGGCCGGCCGGCCATCATCCGGACGGCGCGGTATTCAATCACCTTCTCGTCCTTCTGGTTCATCACGTTATTCATCGTGGTAACAATACCGCGGTTACCCTTGCTGGTGGGCCGCACGGCAATCACTTCGACCTCGGCGCGGACCGTGTCGCCGGCGAAGACGGGCTTCAGGACCTTCTTTTCGATCTCTAGAAGGGCAAGACCCGTGGTCTGCATGGTCGATTGGACGAGCAGTCCCTCGATCATCGTATAGACACAGGCCGCCGGCGCAACCCGCCCGCCCATCGGCCCGCCGCCGTGATCGCCGAAGGTGAGGTCGGTGAACAGGGTTTCCACCATTCCGGTAACGCCGATGAAATTGACGATATCAGGCTCGGTAATCGTTCGGTTGAGGGTTTTAAACTGCTGGCCGACGGCCAAATCGTCCCAGTACAGCCCGATGCCAAGTGTTTCCATTTTTCGACTCCTCCGTCGCTTTCAGGTAGTCGCGCCGCTGGCGCGCATTTGATCGATTTCGTCATCGCTTAAACCCGCCTCGCGCAGAATTTCGGTACCGTGTTCGCCGAGATTCGGCTGTAGCCGATCGATGGCGGCGGGTGTGCGGCTGAACTGCACCGTCGTATCCGGCACCGTGATCGCGCCTTCGCTCGGATGGTCTTCCTTCCGAAAAAACCCGACCGCCCGCAAATGCGGATCGTCCGGAAGGCTTTCGAGCTCGGTAATCTCGCCGCACGGAATTTCGAGCCGGGCGAGGGTTTCCAGCCAGTCCGCGGTGCTGCGCGCCGCGATGCACTCACCCGCAAGGCTGTAAACCGCTTCGATATTGTCGGAACGGCTGGCCAATGAGTCGAAGCGCGTATCGTCCTTCAATTCGGGACGACCGACTTCCGCCCAGAATCGGACCCACTGAATATCGGTATAGGCGAGCAGGCAGATATAGCCGTCGAGCGTCTTATAGGGCCGGCGCGACGGGGTCAGGACGCGGGAATAGCCCATCGGCCCTTCCGGCGGATCGAAGGTGTAGCCAAATATGTGATCGGCCATGTTGAACGCGACCATAGTTTCGAACATGGGAATTTCGACGAATTGCCCCCGGCCCGACTTTTCCCGTTCCAGCAAGGCTGCCAGCACTGCATTCACGGTAACCAGCCCACAGGTCTTGTCAGCCATGATGGTCGGCATATAGCGCGGCTCGCCCACCAGCCGCGCCATCAGATCGGCGCTGCCGCTGAGGCCCTGGATCACGTCGTCATAGGCTGGCCGGCCTGCATAGGGGCCATCCATGCGAAACCCGTGAATGCCGGCATACACAATTCGTTCGTTGCGGGCGAGGACGGCATTATGGCCGAACCCGAGCCGATCCATTGCCTGCGGGCGGATCGAATGCAGGAATACATCGGCGGTATCGATCAGACGCCACAACGCATCCTTTGCCGCGTTCTGCTTCAGATCGAGTACCAGCGACCGCTTGTTCCTGTTGAGACCCATATACAGCGCCGACATGTCAGGCGATCGTTTGGGCCCGGTATAGCGCGTGGTATCGCCGGCAGGGCCCTCGATCTTGACGATGTCGGCGCCCATATCCCCCATGGTCTGGGTCGCCAGCGGCCCGAGGACCACCGATGTCAGATCCAGCACGCGGACGCCCGCAAGTGGCCCCGGCAATTAGAGATCCCGGACGCGGGGAAGAATTTTTTCCTCGAAAACTTTCAGGGATTTCATGATTTCTTCCTGCGAGAGCGATCCGTAATCGATAAGGAAGGAAACCTGCGTGATACCGATACGGCGCAACTCCTTGATACGTTCAACGACCTGATCGGGACCGCCCATCACGACGCGACCGGGAAAATACCGGTCGAAGGTCAGCCCCTGCGTGCCCGCATCGCGCTGGTCGTAACCCTTATAGGCTTCTGGATCCGGTGGCTTGCTCGCCGCCTCTTTCCCCGCCGCGCCGTATTCGCCCATGGGCCCGTCAACCATGCTTTTCAGGCGCGCATCGTCTTCTTCTTCCATGAAATAAGCGTGATAGACGCAACAGACTTCATGGTCTTCAACTTTGCGGCCGTATTTCGGCAGCGCGTCGCGGTACCAGCTGATGCGTTCGGTGGCGAGCGCGTGATCGACGTGATAAGCGACATAGAGCAGATTGTGGCCTTCCTGCGCCGTCCACTCGAAGCTTTCCGGCGACATCAGACAGGCGTTCCAGATCGGCGGATGCGATTTCTGATAGATCGGCGGCAAAATATTCATACCGGATACCGCAGGGCGATATTCGCCTTCGAAATCCAGCGGCCCGCCTGCCCACGCCTTGCGAACAAGATCGACCCCTTCTTCAACGCGGCCGCGGGCTTCCTTCATCGACACGCCGAACGTATCGAACTCGTCGCGGATAAATCCACGCCCGACGCCGAGATCGAACCGGCCGTTAGATAACTGATCAAGGGTCGCGGCCTGTTCAGCCACCCGCACGGGATCGTTGAGGGCCATGACAGTGGCGCCGGTGGCAAGCCGGATGTTCTCCGTTCGCGCGGCGAGATAACAAAGAAACGCATAATTTGCCGACAGGAATCCGGCGTGACGAACGAAATGATGCTCAACCATCCAGACGTAATCGATGCCGATCTTGTCGGCATATTCGACCTGCTCGACGATGTTATGCATATGGGTATGAATGTCCCGGTCACTATCCGGCAGATAGGTGGGCAGATAAAATAGTCCGAATTTCATATTGATGTTCCCTCCCAAGCGTCGCGTTCTTTGCCGTCTGCGTCGCAACTAATACAATCGATCGAATTCCAAGACCAGTCGGAGATCCCAGACGCTCGAGCTTTATCACAATGATATCTCGGTATGCGCCCAAAAGGTGCGGATCGTGCTTGCCGAAAAGGGCCTCGACTGGATCAGTCACCATATCAATCTGGTGGCTGGTGAGCAGACCGCCCCGGAATATCTGGCAATACACCCCAAGGCTGTCGTCCCGGCTTTGATCGACGATGGGCAGCCTGTCCTCGAATCGACCCTGATCTGCGAATATCTCGATGAAAAGTTCCCCGCGCCGTCCCTGCGGCCGGACGATCTGGTGGAACGGGCGCCGATGCGGTGCTGGGCGCGTATCCCCAACGAAGGCCTTCACATCGCCTGCGCTTCGATCTCTTTTGCCGCGACTTTCGCCAAACAGCTCCGCGCCGGATTTGACGACGAAGCGAGCTTCCTCCAACGCATGGCAGCAATGCCCGATCAGGCACGCGCCGAACGCCAGCTAAAAATCCTCGCCAACCGCTTCCAGGTTCCTCAGGTTCAGGACGCCGTCCGCCTCCACGACCGTCTGCTCGCCGATATGGAAGCCGGCCTCGAAAACCGGTCTTGGCTGGCCGGCGAAGCCTATTCCCTAGCCGAGGCGTGTCTGACGCCATATCTCGAACGCCTGGACCGGCTGGGACTATCTCCCATGTGGGTGGGCGGCCGACCGCGTGTCGCAGACTGGTTCGATCGCATTCGCGAACGGCCGAGCTACGACAGCGCCATCACCGCCTTCGTGCCGGCAACCTATGACGACCGGCTAAAGAAACTTGGCGAAGGCGTCTGGTCAGAGGTCGCACCAATCCTGTCGACAGCTTAGCAATACCGCCGAAACGCCGAAGACCGTATCAGCCGACGATCTGGATAAAAATAACGATTTCGGCGATGAAATCGGCGGTAAAGGCAAGCGTGCGAACGAACGGAATGCCGGCGTAGAAGACCAGCGCATGAGCAAGCCGGGCCCAGAAAAAGACCTGTGCGCACACCGCCGTCACATCGTTGCCTTTGGTGGCAAGATGGGCGACGACGATCAGGACCGCGAAATGCGCGAGGTTCTCGGTCATATTGAGATGGACGCGCTTTGCCCGCTGCCGCCAGCCTGTGAGCGATTTTTCCTCACCGGACCTGAAATCTTCCGCGGTTATCACACCGTGTTGAGCGACGATCCCCACAACATTGGGAATCCAGAGCACCGCTGCGAGACCAGCCGTAAGGGCGAGATATAATAGATCCGTGATCATCATTTTCCTCCGTTGCGTTCTGCTGTCATATTGAAATATAGCCGCCGATACGGTTGCCGCAGAATTCCATCAAAAACGAAATCCTGGACCGGAGAAGACGATGACCGATTCGACTGAAACGTTGCGACAAAAACTAAGCATCGCCTGGCGATTTTTCTATGGGCGCGGCTTTGTCGACGGGTTCGGTCATATCAGCGCCCGCACGCAGGACCCCAATATCGTGCTGATGACTCCGCACGAACTTGGCAAGCTATCGCAACCGGAGGATTTCCTTCTCTGTGATCTCGACGGCAACCAGATCGGCACCGATCAGAAACTGCCGGGCGAATTGCCCATCCATCTGGAGGTTTTCAAGGCGCGGCCCGACGTCAACGCGGTGGCGCATTTCCACACCCATAACGCCACGAGCTTTTCGATGTCGGAACACGATTTGCAGCCGACCTATTTCATGGCCTCGATTTTCAAGGGCGGAATACCGGTGCACCCGGATTCACGGCTGATCATGACCGAGGAACGCGGCAGGGCGATGGCCGAAACTCTCGGCGATCGCCGCGCCATGCTACTGCGCGCTCATGGAATCGTCGTCACCGGGCCGGATATCGAAGAAATGACGACGGGTGTCTATTTTATGGAAGACAATGCGAAGCGCACCGCGATCGCCGCGTCTATGGGCCGCTACGAAGTACTCAGCGAGGAAGAAATGGAAGAAATCGCCGAAGAGCTTCTGCGCACGCGCGGCCCGATCGGCAGGGTCTGGGCGCTCGCCGAGATCGAAGCGACTGAGATGGAAGGCTGATCACGCGTCAGGGAGTGTCACGACGCCCTGGAAACCCGCCCATTGTCATCCGTCTCATCCTCGGATACGTCGGCCGCGGCAAGTCGGGCCAGTCGTTTTAGGCCGGGCCGAAATTCGTTGCGGACGGCCTCATATCTTATCGTGGAACTGCCATGATTGATGGTTGGAAATTTTTCACGCCACCGTGACAGCTTGACGCCAAGACCGCACAGAACACCGGCAATCATCGCCTGCGAATCGCGGACAAGCCACCGGATGTCCCAAAAGCGGCCGGGGTTCAGGTCGGACCAGAAACTGTTTGTTTCCCGCTCAAACACATCGAGGCGCTGATAGACTTCGAGAAAAAGGCTTTTCATGACCTCTTTCGTGTCATTGCAGATCATTTCCACGTCCGGATCGCTCTTCCATCGTAGCAATTTATGGATCTCATCCAATTCGCGCATAAACATACTGTTCATGACGTCGATGACATCCGCATAATTCTTGTTGTAGGAAATTGCCATATACACGTCGGAAAATTCCTCGAGGAACTGCGGAATTTCTTCCGTTTCAAGACATAATTTCGCCGACAGGCGATTGAGATTCCGCTTTGCATCAATCGAATTCGGGTCTCTGAAAATATCGACAATATCGCTGGCCGAATGTTTATCGGAAACGCCGCCGCCAAATATTGTCTGAATCAGCGGCGCCGTAAACTGCCGCTTGTAGACCGCCAGTTCGCGCTTTTTTTCCTCCGATAACTGTAAGTACTGAGAATTTTTGTATTCTATGTTGTTTTCACGGAATTTGATGTGAAGATTGTATATGTCGTAGCTATGCAAGCTACTCAGGAGAACTAGCATCTCGCTGTTCAATTGTGCCTGATTGCCGCTCGCCCCGCTGAACAGGCCACTCACATCGCCTTTGAGAAGGTCCTCCATCAGGAAATAGCCGCGCCCCTGATCCGAAACACGGAAAACTTCGACCGCGGTTTCCAGCGAAAAGGTTTTGACCAGCCGGCTGCGACGTAACAATGACGTGTTCAGTGGAATAAATTTCAGCGGAAGGACGTAAAGCGAGTCATTGTCACGCAGGAATTCCGCATCGAGGTCGTCTTCTTCTTTGTATTGCGTCACGATACTACTGGGCATTTAAATATTAAATAATGATAATAATAAATATATGCGGCGATGGGTTAGCAGGATGTTATTTTGGTCGAACATTTTCAGTTACTTAATTCATTTTGTATCATCCACGAAGTGTTAAAAACTCCCCTGCATGTCATGGTTTCAAATATATGAACAGCTCTACCGAAAATATATGCACTTCCGTTAAAGGCGATGCCAGAGATCTCCGCGAACCTTGCTTTCGACAGTGATTGGGCGGGGTTGGTGAGATACCTTTGGCTGGCGGAGAAACAATTCACGGAGACGACATGACCGATGTCAAAGGCGCCGTCGACGCCGATAACGCCGTTGACGATCTCGGAGCGAACATTGTCGCCGCTCTTTCCAAGTCGAATATTCCACCGGATGAGTGGACGCCCGAGGTGCTTGGCCCGGCAGACCAAATTCACGGCGGCGGACTGATGCAGACACAGTTGCATGCGGATCTGACGACAATCACACCGGATATGCACCTGCTGGATATCGGGTGCGGCATCGGCGGCCCGGCACGATATTTCGCACACGCCTTCGGCTGCCGGGTGACCGGCATTGATCTGACCGAAATTTATATCGACGTCGCGCGCATGTTGACTGAAAAAATTAACCTCGCTAGCCGCGTGTGCTTCGATTGCGGCGACGCCACCGACCTGCCCTATGACGACGCCAGCTTCGACATGGCCTGGGCCCTGAACGTAACCATGAATATCGAAGACAGGGTCGGATTTTACCGGGGCGTCCACCGCGTCCTCAAACCGGGCGCCGTATTCGCGATCAGCGAGCTCGGCCAGGGCCCGAACGGCGATCCCTACTATCCGCTGCCCTGGGCACGCGATCCGTCCTACAGCTTTCTGGTTCCGCCGGACGAAATGCGGAAAATGCTGGAAGCGGCCGGCTTCCGGGTTGTCCATTGGGTCGACGAGGCCGCGCGCCGCCTAGCCGCCGCTGAAAATCCGCCGCCGCCGCCACCGGCGATATACACGCCCCTGACCATCGAAATCACCCGTGGCGATGACTACCCCGCCAAACGAGCAAATTCGGGCAAAAGCGCCAAAGAAGGCCGGCTGACCAACGTTATGCTGGTCGCGGAAAAATTATGATGAGAGAAAAGTCATGACAACGGCCATACTCGGCCTCAGAACCACCGTCTACCGCGTCGGCGACCTCGCAGAGGCGAAGGCCTGGTATAGCGAGACATTTCAGGTCTCACCCTATTTCGACGAGCCGTTCTATGTCAGGTTCAACGTCCTATGTCGGGTTCGACGTCGCGGGCTATGAGCTCGGCCTGATGCCGGGCGACATGTCGGCGGCCGACAAAACCGATAACGTACTCAGTTATTGGGGCGTCGAGGATATCGACGGTGAAGCGGCGCGGTTCAAGGCTCTGGGTGCGACCGCTGAATTCGACCCCGTCAATGTTGGCGGCGACATCATGGTTGCCGAACTGAAGGACCCCTGGGGAAACACGATCGGGCTGATCTTCAATCCGGATTTCAAGCTCCCGACGGCCGACTGATGTCCGACACCAGACGTGCTCAGGAACCAGCGCCGTGATACGTTCCCCAGTCCTTTAGCGCCTTCAGTATTGGGCCAAGCTTTCAGCCATCCTCTGTCAGGACATATTCTGCCCTGGGCGGATGTTGATCGTAAAACTCCCGCTCGACTATGCAGTCGGCTTCCGGTGATTTGAGCCACGCCGACAAAGTGTTCGGCGCGATACCGGCCAGGGACCCGACAAAATCCTGAAAACGGCACCGCCCGGCCTGTGGCGCGACCTCTCCGTGCTCGGCGCCAATAGCAACGATTACCTATGGCACAACAGGCTTTCCGCGCAGGTTTCGGAGTTCTTTACCGATCGCGGCGTCCGTGTAAGTTTTCTGCCGATCTTCGTTCACCAGGCCTTTGAAATACGATCGGCATTCTTTGGGCTTACCCATGTCTGGACTGCGGAAGTCGCAAAGCGCGGCGAACGTATCGCAGAATTAAGGGTTCTGCCGGTCCCGGCCAAGGTGATATTCGGGGCGGACGATCCCTATCTCAACAGCGGATTGGCGCAGGAATTTCACCAGCTTATACCCGGGTCGGAACTGCATGTTGTTAAATCTGCCGGCCACTATGTGCAACTCGATCAGCCCGCCGAGGTTACCCGCCGTATTCTGGGCGAATAAAATACCACCGCGGTGACAATCCGCCACCACCGTGATACGCCCCGGCCATGGTAGAATTATCGTTTAACGAGTACGGCGAAGACGGCCCGTCGCTAATCGTCCTGCACGGACTCTTCGGCTCAGCGCGGAACTGGGCGAATATTTCACGCAATTTGTCCGAATCCCATCACGTCTATGCGCTCGATCTGCGCAATCATGGATCCTCTGGGCGGGCGATGACCATGACATACGAAGAAATGGCCGGCGATGTGGCCGATTTCATTGCGTCGCAAGGTATCCAGTCACCTGTGGTCATAGGGCATTCCATGGGCGGCAAGGTGGCTATGCGGCTCGCCCTAGACGCGCCCGACCTCGTTAAAGCCCTGATCGTCGTCGATATCGCGCCTGTCGCCTATGGTCATGACATGATGGATTACATCGCCGCGATGGAGATGATGGATTTGTCCGGCGCAATGCGAAGGGCCGAGCTTGAAGAAGAGCTGCGCGACGAGGTTGAGGATCCAAGCATCACCGCCTTTCTGCTTACCAATCTTGAGCGCGCCAATGGCGGGTTCCAGTGGCGTATCAACCTGACGGCTATTTCGGCCGGCATGAGCGCGATTTCCGCCTTCAGCGCCCCAGACGGCGGGGCTTATGAAGGGCCAACAGCGTTTATCGCGGGCGCGGAATCGACCTATATCGGCGACACCCACCGCAACCGAATCCTGGAACTTTTTCCCAAGGCGCGCATTGTCACGATCAAGGATACAGGGCACTGGGTCCACGCCGACCAACCGGAAGCGTTTCTCAAAACCGTGCGGGCGTTTCTCGGCGCGGTAAAATAGGGCCGGCCGCCTACTCGTCGCGCGGCAGTTTCAACTCGTCCAGCGGCGGCAGGCCATACGCATCCCAGTTGTCGGCGACCTCACGCATTTTCGCGAGCGGCGGCAGCGACACGGCTGGGTAGTCCCACTTCTTTGTGGCGTCGATCACCATCTTGGTACCGCTGATATCCGCCTGGGTTTTGCCTGGCTCAAATGACGACGGGTCCAATTCGACCGACGCCGTATCAGGAATCGTCTTGATGTCCTTGTCCGGACGCACGCGCCAAGCCATCACCCAGTCGCGCATGAACGGATCATTAATATCAATATCGTCGTCGCAGATGATGATCCATTTGAAATAGCTCATGCCGAAATGACCCATCGTTCCGAAGGCCGTCTGGTCGACATGACCGGCATACATTTTTTTCATGCTGATCCACAGTGTCGCCGTGCCACCGCCGGCTTCCAATGCATGTACATCGTGAATGCCCGGCAGGTTCAGATCTTCGGTCAGGTGTTTTTTCAGCCCGGCTTCGAGCAACGCCCGCTTGATCATCGACGATTCCGACGGCGGGAACTGGCTGATCACCCCCATCACGATCGGGTCCTTGCGGTGGGTAATGCACGTCACGCGGAAAACCGGTCCTTCTCGGCCGCCCGCCATATAGCCGGTGAATTCGCCGAACGGTCCCTCAGGCTCGGTGTAATCCATCAGCACCTCGCCCTCGATAACGATTTCGGCGTGGGCCGGCACTTCGAGATCGACGGTCTCGCACTTCACCATCTCGATCGCCTCGCCGCGGATGCCACCGGCAACCGCTAGTTCGTCTGCTCCATAGCGCGCCGGCGCAACCAGATATTGTACCGGATCCCCGCCGATAAAGATCGCCGCCGGCATGTGTTCGCCGCGTTGTTTATACTTTGCGTGATGGATTGCGCCACCGCGGTCCGGCGCGCCAAACAGGATTCCGGTGGTGTTCTTGCTTTTAATCTGGCAGCGCCGGATACCGATGTTGCGGCGTCCGGTATCGGGATCCTTGGTCACCCAGAGTGGGGTCAAATACGGACCCGCATCCTTTTCCGGCGTCCAGATGGGCACCGGTAGCTTGTGCAGATCGATATCGTCGCCTTTGATGATGACATCCTTGACCGGACCGGTCGCAACGATCACCGGTTCGATCGGCGAATTCATCCCGCTAGTAACCCGTTCATGGATGGCTTCAAGCGTCGGATCGCAGCTCAGCGCGGTTGCGATCATTTTACGCGACGCGGCGACGACCCCTCCGACCACGCGCCCGCCTTCGTGTCCCTTGATATTGCGGAACCCGATGCCGTAGCGGTTGTCCTCATCCATGGCCCGGAAAATCATGCGGAACACCGAGCCGATCTCCCAGTCCTTATCGACTTCCTTGTCGACCCATTTGAACATGCCCTGCTGCTCCAGCACCTGCAGCCACGGACGAAGGCTTTCATACGCCATTGATAGTTTTCCCTGTTTGACAGGAGGCAAGAAAACGCGAATCCGGACCTGTTTACAAGCCGAGCCACCCGCCTCGGGCGAGTATTCCGCTAGGAATGTCTAACCAAACCGGTATCGGAGGCCTAAAATTCGGGCAACATATTTCGCGTCGCGATAAATCCGATGAGCAAACCGCTGCGGTCGATGACCGGAAATTCATTCGAAGAGCGTCTGTCGCGGCGCGAGCTCAAGGTTGACGGGTTGTTCGCTCCATCGACGCACGAATAAATGAAAAGCTGAAATTTCAACGACGGGAATTCTCGCCAAGCCGCGTGAGTACCGCATAGACACATACTTCCCAGAGGAATTACAGGATGGCATCCCCAAGCATATTGAAGCTGGCAGTTGCAGGAGCGTTCGCCGCAGCTATAGCCGTTAGTCCGGTAAACGCGCAGTCGACGGACGATGCCACGCCAAAGGCGATGCGCCGCGCCTGTCGCGCACGTATAGGCTCCTTGACACCGATGGGGACAACAAAGTCACGCTGGCGTATATCTGCGCGGAGCGGGCACGGCTTATCGGTGCGGCGGATCTGGACGGTGACGGCAAACTGTCGGTCGACGAGTTCCGCCGCCGGGGCTGGTGGTTCCAGCGTCTCCACACCTCGACGCTTTTCGACCTGATGGATGTCAATGGCGACCAGGTTCTGACGGCGGAAGAAATCTCCAATCCCTCAGCGCTGGTTCAAGCGCTACGACAAAAACGCCGACGGCGGGGTGACGGGCGAGGAAGTTCCTCAGTTTCAACGCCGCGGGCTGGCTCACCACAAGAAATAGGGAGCAGCCCGCAGAAGGCTAATGAGTAAGGATCTGACGGAGATTACCGACGACGAGCTGGTACGCCACGCCGCGGGCGGCGACTAGGCCGCCTGGGGCGGCCTAGTCGACCGACATCTGGCGCCGGTTGTCGGGTTTGCCTGGTACCGGCTTGGCGACTGGGCCGAGGCAGGGGATATCGCCCAGGAGACATTGCTGCGGTTTTCCAAGAAGGCTCCCGACTGGGAGCCCGGCGGTGCCAAAGTCCGGACCTGGCTCTACCATGTCGCCGGCAATCTGTGCATTGACCGGCTGCGCGCCCGCAAGCCTGAAACGCCGATAGAGGACGCGGAAGAAACAGCGGTGATCGATTTCCAGCCCCATCTCGACGAAAGTCTGGATGCGCGTAGGGTCGTACATAAGGCACTTTCCGCCCTGCCCAACCGCCAACAAGTAGTGTTAATAGTCGCTTATTATCAAGGCTATACGGTGAACGAAGCCGCCGAAATTCTGGGCGTGAGCGAACATGCGGCAGAATCTTTGCTGGCCCGGGCACGACGGGCAATGCGTGCCGCGCTTGAACCGATGCGCGAAGACCTGATTGGTACAGCTCGATGAGCAGGAAACAGGAATATGAGTAAAATAACATCCGCGTTAGACGACGCTCAATTGGACGCAGCGCTTGACCGACTGAGCGCGCCCGTGCCCTCGGACACACTCACCCAGCGCGTGCGCTCCATGACGCCAAAACCGGATCGCGCCGTGTTTACGCCGCGCCGGACAGCTGCCGCCGTCCTTGCGGTAGCAGTTGCGGCCGCGATAGTCCTGAACGCAAACATGCCACCGACTGGGCCGAGCGTAGCGACGCTGGAGCCGGTCCCGATTGCGGCGATTGACGATCCGGCGGGGGAGCCCCCCCTGCCCGACCTGGCGCTGACCGGCGAAGGGGCGCCAAATGCCGTCCCGACCGAACCATTTCCGGTCGCCGGAATACCGCTGGAATAGACGCTTGACGCTGCGGCGGTAGGCCGGGTCAGGCGCGGACCCAGCCACCATCGACGTAAATTGTCTGACCGGTTACAAATGTTGCATCGTCGCTGGTCAGAAACGCCATCGTTCCCACAACATCGTCAGGCTGCTGGATTTGTTTGATCGCCTGAAAATTTGCAATCGACTGAAAGCGCTCCTGCGACCTCGGCTCGGTCTCCAGCGTACCGGTCGTCGGTACCAGGCTCGGTGAAATCGCGTTTACCGTGATCCCGTGCGGCGCCATATCGCTGGCAAGGGCGCGGGTGAACCCGACGACGCCGCCTTTGCTCGAAACATAATGGACATAGCCCGTGACCGGCGTCGCCAGGGTACTGGACGAAATATTGACTACCCGCCCCCAACCACGTTCTTTCATCCCGGGCACAAAGGCCTTGGCGGTCAGAAACAGCGCGTCGAGATTGAGCGACAGAACGCGCCGCCAGTCTTCGAAGGAAATATCTTCAAACGGGACATTAGGATAGATACCGGCATTGTTAATCAGGATGTCGCAACGGCCAAAATCGGAAAGAACGCTCTCTTTCATCGCGGATACGCTGTCGGGCGACGTCACGTCGCACTGGTAGCCGCGCCCGGTGCGGCCGATCGCCTCGATGAGCGCGCAGGTTTCTCCCCCGTCAGAGATATCGACGATAGCAATATCGACACCCTCCTCGGCAAGCCGTTTCGCATATCTCTGGCCGATTCCCGTTGCAGCGCCAGTGATGACGGCCACCTTGTCTTTGTGTCCCTTGCCCATTGCGGCGTTCTCCCAATTATTTTCGCGATAACGTCAATGTTACTGCGGAATTCTCCGTTCGGTACCATATGTTGCACAATAATCACGGGAGACCCCAAATGAAAAAATCAATCCTTGTCGGCATCACAGCCGCGATTCTCACGGCGAGCGCGTTTACCGCCACCGCGCAGGAAACAAAAATTGCGACATTTGCCGGCGGCTGCTTCTGGTGTATCGAATCCGATTTCGACAAAGTGCCTGGCGTGCTGAAGACGATTTCGGGATATGCCGGCGGCAAGACAGAGAACCCGACCTATCGACAAGTCAGCCGCGGCAACACCGGACATCGCGAAGTGCTGCAAATCACCTACGATCCAAAAAAAGTGAATTATGCGCAGCTTCTGACGGTGTTTTGGCACTCGGTTGACCCGACCGATGCCGGGGGCCAGTTTTGCGATCGCGGGGTGCCCTATCAAACCGCCGTCTTTGTATAAAACAACGAGCAGCTCAAACTGGCAAAGGCGTCAAAGGCCGCGATTATGAAATCGCTTGGCAAAACGATTGCCACCACTATCGAGAACGGGGCGAAGTTCTACCCGGCCGAGCACTATCATCAGGATTATCACACCAAAAGTCCGCTTCGGTACAAATACTACCGCTGGAACTGCGGCCGCAACCAGCGGGTCGAAAAACTTTGGGGCGATAAGGCCTATACCGGTATTCCGAAGAAGGGATAACCGGAGAGGGCCTTTTGAGGCAGTGGGTGTCTGCCTTAAGCCCTCTCGCCAAGCTCGATCATGTAACCGTCGGGATCTTTCACGAAGGCAATGATCGACGCGTTCGGTCCGCCGTGTTTCAGCGGCCCGGGCGGGCGCGGGATTTCCATGCCTGCGGCCTTAATGCGGTCGCAAAGCCCATAGATGTCGGGCACGCCGATTGCGATATGTCCGAAACCATCGCCCTTGTCGTAGTCTGTATCCTGGCCCCAGTTGTAGGTCAGCTCGATCGCCGGATCGCTGTTCTCGTCGCCATACCCGAGAAACGCCACGGAATATTTACCGCCTTCATTATCGCTGCGGCGAAACAGCGTCATGCCAAACAGGCGGGTATAGAAATCAATCGATTTATCGATATCCTTGACCCGCAGCATCGTGTGGCGAATGCGCGGCTGCGCGGATTTTACCACCTCCCAGGCATGGGTTTCCGGTGTGTCGTTCATGATCTTCTCCTCCGAAACGGTGATTACGTCGCTCTTTTACGCCGCCCTTCACGATAACTGACATAATAAGTGCTGGCACAAATGACGGCAGCGCCGGTCCATGTCCAGATATCGGTCGATTGCCCGAAAATCAACCAGCCCAGCAGCGCAATTATCGGCAACTGTACGTAATTTACAATCACCACAAGACTGGCCGGTGCCGCGCGGAACGCCCGCGTCTGGAATTGCTGCGCACCGACCGTACAGATACCGAGCGCAAGCAGCAGCGGGATATGGCGAACTTCCGGTGGCGTCCAGTTGAAGATCGCCCCGACGGCGGCGCACGGGATCATCAGCGTATACAGATAGAAGACCATGGCATTCGGATTTTCGGTTGCGGTCAACAGTTTGGTGCCGATCAGCGCGCCCGAGAACAAGGCGGCGGCGAACAGTGTCGCCAGCGCAGCGAACGAGACTTCGATCATGCCGGGCCGCAGGATTATCAGCGCACCGGCAAATCCAACGCATGTGGCCGACCAGCGGTGCATCCCGGGCCGTTCGGCCAGCCAGATGGTAGCCAGAATCAGCGTGAACAAGGGCATCGTGAACATCAAGGCGTTCGCATCCGCAAGCGGCATGCCCGCGATTCCGTACATCCATGCGACGGCACCCAAATAGCTGAACAGCATGCGCCACAGATATAGCGGCAGCCGGCGCGTATAGAGCGCCCCGATGCCGACAGTAAACAGCCACGGCAACATGAAGGCGGAACCGAGCACGGCACGAAAGAAAACGATCTGGTTGACGTCGAACGATTCCGACAAGCCGCGCACTACAACATAGATCAGCGCGTAGAAAACATTGGACAGCAGCATCCACAGAACACCGCGCGCGGACGTTGTGATATCTGCTGTTGCCATCTGTTTAAACGGTATGGGGTGTGGGTGAGGGCTGCCGGCTTGGCGAGCTGCGTGGCCACCGGCGCCGCAACGATACCTAAGCGCTGAGCGCCTGGCCCGTAATGGTGAAACGGCGCAGCATTCGCGTCTGGTCGCGCGGAAAATCAGTTCGCGCGTGCATTGTGCACCAGTTATCCCACATCAGCAGATCGCCGCGCTGCCATTTGTGGTCATAGATAATGCCGGCGGATTTCACATGCGCGTTCAGGGCGTCGATAATCGTCAGGCTCTCGTCTTCTTCATAACCCTCGATCAAGGCCGACATCAGTTCATTGACATACAGCGCCCGACGTCCGGATTTCGGATGGGTGATGACAATGGGCTGCCAGCGATGGTCGTATTTATCGATGCCTTCTTTAAGATTTACCCGTTCGGTCGGCAGATATTTGTACACGTGCAATACTTGGCGTCCGTCGATCTTCGCCTTCAAATCGTCCGGCAGGGTCTCCCAGGCGTCGTACATGTTGGCGAACAGGGTGTGCCCGCCGACCTTTGTGACTTCCATCGCATACAGCATGGTGCCCCAGTCGGGTTCCGGCGCGTAGCATTTGTCATGGTGGAAGTACATCTCGCCATCGGGCAGCGAGCCTATCGGCACGCCATTTTTGCGCACATTCGTCACCAGCATGATGTTCGCGGCGTCAACGCCTTCGGGCCTGTCCTCGGCCTTGCGCAGCCGGCCGCCAATCGGGCCGAACCGGGAACAGAAGTCGCGCTGGGTTTCAGGCGTCATATCCTGACCGCGGAACAACAGAATAAGATGATCGAGCCACGCCTGGACCAAACCCTCCCGCGTTTCTTCATCGAACGGCCGCGACAAATCGAGCCCGCGCACCTCGGCACCGAGCGAATCGTGCAGCTTATGAAGACTGAATCCGGTCATCGGATATTTATACGGCCGGGCAAAAGCGGCGGTCAACGACGCGGTTGATCTCGTAATCCACCGTTTTCTGCCGTATGGGTCCCAATTAAAACTCTTCTTCGGCGGAAATCTCCGCTTTAACGGGGTTGACCCCGACAATGACCTGATCGAGATAGTCTTCGACCTGCTCCGTCATTTCATCGACCTTGGCGTTGAAGAAATGGTCGGCGCCTTCGACTACCCGGAAATCGATCGTGATCTCGCGCTGATGGGCGAGCTTTTCTGCAAGCGCGCCGACAGTGTCGACGGGCACGATCTTATCGTCGCCGCCATGCAGGAACAGACCCGACGACGGGCACGGCGCCAGGAACGAGAAATCGTAAAGGCTCGCGGGCGGCGCAACCGAAAGAAATCCGGTAATCTCGGGGCGGCGCATAAGAAGTTGCATACCGATCCAGGCGCCGAACGAAAAACCGCCGATCCAGCATTGCGGGGCGTCGGGATTCGCGGATTGGAGCCAGTCGAGAGCTGCGGCGGCATCCGACAACTCGCCGATACCTTCGTCGTATCCGCCCTGGGATCGGCCGACACCGCGAAAATTAAATCGCAGGACCGAAAATCCACGGCGAACGAAGCAGTGGTACATCTGGTAGATGACGCGGTTATTCATTGACCCGCCATATTGCGGATGCGGATGAAGCATCAGCGCTATCGAGGGGCTTTCCTGTTTGCTGTGATGATAACGGCCTTCGAGCCGCCCTTCGGGCCCGTTAAAAATTATTTCCGGCATCCGGTAGTTCCTGCTAATTGCGCTTCGCACCGAATGCATATCCCGTCAGGGTGGCATCCGGCGCTGGTTGACTAACCCGTCCCGAAACGTAAATTCCATCACACCAATGCGGTTTCGCCCTCGGTGCAGAGTATTATGGTTCGGTCGGATTTTGATCTGGCGGACTATAACACAATCGCAGGTACGAAATTCAAGCATTGCGGACACCGCATTTGCGTTTTTTTCCGACCTAGCTCAGGAATCAGCACCGATATGACCGATCGTATCTATCTGGACTACAACGCAACCGCGAAAATCCGCCCTGAAGTGATAGAGGCGCTCGGCGGAGCGATGTCAAAAGTCGGCAATGCATCGTCTGTCCACGGCGCCGGCCGCGACGCCCGAAAAGCAGTAGAAAATGCGCGTCGTCAGGTCGCCTTCCTTATCGGCGCAGCACCCGATCAGGTGGTTTTCACCAGCGGCGGCACCGAAGCCGACAATCAGGTCATGCTGAACTGCGACCCGGACCGTACATTCGTTAGCACGATAGAACACCCCGCGATCCTGGATTCATGCCCTGGTGCGCACCAGGTGCCGGTGACGGGCGACGGCGTGATCGATCTGGATGCGCTCGATGAGATGCTGACCGCCGCGGGCGACCCTCAGGTTGTCGCTCTGATGCTTGCCAATAACGAAACCGGGGTGCTGCAACCTGTGGGGGAAGCCGCCGCTATCGCCCACCGGCATGGCGCGATGCTTCACTGCGACGCTGTCCAGGCAGTCGGCAAGATCCCGGTCGATTTCGCCGCGCTGGGCGCCGACACGATGGCCTTGACCGGACACAAATTCGGTGGGCCCCAGGGCGTTGGCGCGCTGATTGTACGCACGCCCGATAGCATCAACTGCCTGATGCGCGGCGGCGGTCAGGAACAGGGCCTTCGTGGCGGTACGGAAAGTGTCGCCCATATCGTCGCCCTCGGCGTGGCGGCAGAAATCGCGACGGACCGGATCGACAGTTATGCGGCGCTTGGCGAACTCCGCGACCGGATGGAGGCCCGTCTTCTGCAGGCCACCCCCGGCATGCGGGTTTTCGGCGGCAGCGCGGCGCGGTTGCCAAACACATCGAAACTGATGATGCCAAGCGTCAGCTCGGAAACCCAGGTGATGTCGTTCGACCTTGCGGGAATAGAAGTCAGCGCCGGGTCGGCATGTTCCGCGGGTCGGGTTGAGCCTCCCTACGTTCTGACTGCCATGGGTGTCGCCGACGACGAAGCGTTGTGCGCGCTGCGCGTCAGTCTCGGCTGGGACACCACTGAATCCGAAATCGACCGGTTTGTCGACGAATGGTCGCGCATCTTCGAACGCGCCGGCGGCGCGGCGCGGGCGGCGGAATAACACCTATGCCGAAAATAATCTTTATATCGCCGGAAGGTGCACAGACCGCCATCAACATCGCGGCCGGAACGACAATCCTCCAGGCCGCATGGGACAACAACATTGACGTTGAGGGCGCCTGTGAAGGCTGTATGGCGTGCTCGACCTGTCACGTGATCATCGGCAAAGACCACTTCGACCAACTGCCCGCACCATCCGACGAAGAGGAAGATCTTCTCGACCTCGCCTGGGGCGTACGCCCGACATCGCGCCTTGGCTGCCAGCTCGCCATCACGGACGCCCTTGACGGTATCGAAGTGATGCTGCCGGCGACGACCAACAATCAGATGTAAGGACAGACGTAAACGCGAGCTGCTTTCGTCAGTACGTCATCCGGAACTATCTGTTGCTGATCCATTTTGCATGAGCTTGGCTTCTGGCGGCGATCAAGTCCGAGCTTCACAAGAAAACCTTCAGACACCCCCCCCAGGATCGAAACCGCGTCCCGGCAAATGTGCTTGAATAGGAGGTGTTCTAGGGTAGCGACTTGCCCAAGCGATGGACAAGAGCGTTGGGCATTTCACAAAATATCGTACCGCCAAGAAGAACGACCGTCGGCGGTTCATTCGCGACGCGGAGCGTTGCGGTCGCCGCGCTGCCATATTCCGCGAAGTCGATCTCCCTGACATTTTGATTCTGAAATACCACCTCGCGCATGCTCGCCGACAGGAAATGGCAGACGAACACGCAACCACTGCGCAGAACGCAAGAGAGCGTTTAGTTGGAAAAAGATCGCTCGGCGGCTATTGCCGCAGTGGACACCGTTCCAATTTCGGACCCGGCGAGGAGAAGAGCAATAATGGCAGATTTGACCATATTCAGGTCCTTTTTCTTGTCGGCACACTCGATGTGCCAAGTCCAGGTCACCGGCCCCAGCGCATCAAAAATGGTATCATACCGACAACGAGGACTAAAATGCCACTGATCGATACGGTCACTGCCATGGGTATCGGTGTCCCATCGGCCGTAAAGCCGTATATCTGGGTAAATACACCGGCGGCAAGCAATTGGATGAATACCCCGATACCTGCACCGGTGCCGGCTAATGGCCCGGCGACGTTGATGGCACCCGACTGAGCGTTCGGCAATGCAATCCCCTGCGCCATGATCGCGAAATATCCGGGCACGAATATGGTCAGCGGGCTGACGATGCCGGCAAGCAGAAACCCGGCCTGGGTCAGAGCGCCCACCGTCATCAGAATACTGCCGCCAAGCACCATGGTTTCAACCGACACGCGTCCCGCAAGGCGGCTGGAAATGATCGTCCCGGTAATAAAACCGACCGGAAAACAGATGAAATAGAGCCCGAACTCTGACGCCGGCAAGCCAAGATAGTCGATCATCAGGAACGAGCTGGCCGCAGCCATGGTGAAGAAAACACCGCTGCTGAATCCCGATTGCAGGACGTAGGCAGAGAATTTCAGGTCGCTGAACAGGTGTACATAATCGGCGAGCGGGTTGAACCGCACCCCGGCAACCGCTCGTTTGGTATGGGTTTCGAACATAACGAACCAGCAGACTATCCCGAGTACGGTGCCGAAGACCGCAGCCGCCACCAAAACAGCCCGCCAGCCGGCGAAATCCACCAGCGCTCCACCGAGCGGCGTCGAGATCATCGGGCCGAGCGCATAGGCCATCGTCAAATAGGACATGACCTTCACCAAACGGTCCGCCCCAAATATGTCGCGTGCAATCACACGGGCAAGCCCGAGGCCGCCGCCGCCGCCGGCCGATTGGAGCACGCGGCCCGCAACCAGCAGCCAGATACTGTCTGCCGCCGCAGCGCATACGGAACCGGCGATGAAAAGGACGATGGAGCCCAATAAGACCGGCCGCCGGCCATGCCGATCCGACAGCGCACCGTAGAACAGGGAGGCAAACGCCATCACGAAAAGCGGCACGCTGACGGTTAGGTTGGCAATCGCTTCGGTTGTGGCGAAATCAGATTTGACGGACGGAAGGGCCGGGAAAAATATGTGCAGCGACAGCGGCAAAAACGCTGTCGATGCCCCCAACACGATGATGAACAGGGGCCCGACTTTGGGCGAGACGTCTGAAGTCATTCAGCTTGTGGGTAGCCGAATTGCAACGGCAAGTCTATTGCATCACCGCAGGGCCACTCATATCGCCGGGAGTATTGTTGTCCAGAAAGATGCCGAGACGACGGGCGACTTCCTGGTAGGCTTCCTCGACGCCGCCAAGGTCCCGGCGGAATCTGTCCTTGTCCATGATCTCGTTGGTTGAAATATCCCACAGGCGGCAATTGTCCGGGCTGATCTCGTCGGCGAGAACGATGCGCAAATCTTCGTTGCTCCATAGGCGTCCAAACTCGAGTTTGAAATCGACCAGCCGAATACCGACCGCAAGAAACAAGCCGGTAAGGAAATCGTTGACCCGCAGCGACATGTGCATGATTTCGTCCATTTCCTGCGGCGACGCCCAGCCAAACGCGGTGATGTGTTCTTCCGACACCATCGGATCGTCCAATTCGTCGGATTTGTAATAATACTCGACGATCGATCGCGGCAGCGGCGAGCCTTCTTCCATCCCGAACCGCTTGGTCAGCGAGCCGGCGGCAACATTGCGGATCACCACCTCTACCGGAATGATCTCTACTTCACGGACTAGCTGCTCGCGCATGTTCAGCCGGCGCATAAAGTGGGTAGGGATTCCGATCTCGCTCAACCGAGTCATCAGATATTCTGAAATCCGGTTGTTAAGCACGCCTTTCCCCGTAATCACGCCCTTTTTCTTATTGTTGAACGCGGTCGCGTCGTCCTTGAAATACTGGACTAGGGTACCCGGCTCCGGGCCTTCGAAAAGGATCTTCGCCTTGCCCTCGTAGATGCGTCTGCGGCGGGCCATAATATGCCTCGGCTATATGGAAAATTGCGCGCGATTTCACGCGCGCTCGCCATCCAGATATAGCGATTTCGCGCAGGCGGTCAATGGATGCTTTCGGGATTATCGAGTGTTGGCCGCCATGCCGGAGCGCACTTCGGTTCACAGTGAAACTCGCCGATCCGGTTTCTCAACTCACTTTAGTTGGAAATATCCACCGGCTCGTAGGGCGCCTCTCCCGGGGCGCCGTCGGCGAATAACCAGACCGGCTTACGGTCCATAAAATCTACAGATGGCAAAGCGATCAGCGCGCTCGACAACGTGCCAAATCCGAAATCGGTGGTAATCCGCATGGCGTCCCGGGAATCCGTGTCATCGCCATGTTCGGAGCTTCCCAGAAGCGCCTGCCACGCAGACCAGTCGCCCAAAGACACGTCCGGCGGCGGCACAACCTCGAATCTCGGTTTGTGGAAGGCGACCCGCCCCGACGCCACATCATTCAGATCGAACGCTGTCAGCATCGACAGGCCCGCGGGAATTTCTGTCACCTCGATCCGCCCGGCGGCCGGCGGGCCGAGGCTTTTGACCCAATATGCGTCCCGGTTGTCGGCCACCATGAGGTTGAACGACCGGTAGCTGCGCCCGTCGAGATTCGTCAGCGCATCGGCCGCGTCGGCCGCATCGGCGTGATCGAGCGCTTCGAGCACGATTTCACCGCGTGAGCGCAGATCCGGGTCGGGACCGAGCGAATCCCGACGATTGAGAATACCGGCGACAACACCTTCGTCGTTCAGTCCCATCCACGTGCCGCCGGCCAGCCGGTCGATCCCGGCGATCACATTGTCACGATCCGGCCAGTGGCGGGCGGGCGGATCCCAGGGACGGCCGACCATTTCGTCGCGGTTGGCAGCGACCAGCAGCGGCCATTCATGACCGGGACGGCGAAGCGTTATCAGAGTGCACATGCAGTCTCGATAGCAGGTTCAAAGGCTTGCGACCATATGCGCGTTCGTCCCCATCTTGACATCCCGGCTGGGGCAGCCGATCTATGGGGAACAGCACCAATTTCGCCTCAAAAATGGAAGTCCCTGATGTCTGGATTTGATGACCGCGAGAAGAGCTTCGAAGCCAAATACAAACGCGATCAGGAAACCCTGTTTCGCATCACGTCGCGCCGCAACCGCCTGCTCGGCCTATGGGCCGCGGAGAAGTTCGGTATGCCCGACAACAAGGCCCTCGACTATGCCAAAGAAGTGGTGCTCGCCGATTTCGAGGAACCGGGTGACGACGATGTCGTTCGCAAGGTACTCAAGGATTTCGCGGAACTCGGTCTCGATATGGACGAACAGCGCCTGCGCAAGGAAATGATCCGCTTGATGGACGAAGCCGGGCGCCAGATCGAAGCGGAAAACAGCTAGGCGTTCGTTAACGCTATAGGTGCGCGCCCGTAAGGCCTTACCCGAACACCCGTTTGAATATCGCATCCACGTTCTTGATGTGATAGCCGAGGTCAAACATGTCTTCGAGCGCGGCGTCGCTGACATGCGATGAAACTTCGGAATCCGCCTTCAGCAAATCGACAAACGAAACGCCTTTCGACCAGGATTCCATCGCGTTGCGCTGAACGGCAACGTAGGAAGCTTCGCGGCTCATCCCCGCCTGGGTCAAGGCCAGCAATACGCGCTGGGAAAACACCAGACCGCCGAGCGCATCGAGATTGTCCTGCATATTCTCAGGATAGACGACAAGCTTCTCAACAACGCCGGTCAGCCGTGCAAGCAGGAAATCCAGTGTGATCGTCGCATCGGGCCCAATCATGCGTTCGACCGAGGAATGCGAGATATCGCGTTCGTGCCACAACGCGACGTTTTCCATAGCCGGCACGCAGTAAGACCGCACCATGCGGGTGAGCCCGGTGATGTTCTCCGTCAGCACAGGGTTGCGCTTGTGCGGCATGGCGGACGAGCCCTTCTGGCCGGGCGCAAAATATTCCTCGACTTCGCGCAGTTCGGTGCGCTGTAGATGCCTGATTTCAACCGCGAGCCGCTCGGCCGATGAGGCGATCACAGCCAAGGTTGCAAAATACATCGCATGGCGGTCGCGCGGGATAACTTGGGTCGACACCGTTTCGGGCGTAAGACCCATCGCCTTGGCGACGTGTTCCTCGACCGCCGGGTCGATATTAGCGAACGTTCCCACCGCCCCGGAAATTGCGCAGGTGGAGATTTCAGCGCGGGCCGCTTCGAGCCGCGCCCGATTGCGAGAAAACTCCGCGTAATACCCCGCGAGTTTCACCCCGAAGGTCATCGGCTCGGCATGAATGCCGTGGCTGCGTCCGATGGTCGGCGTAAATTTGTGTTCCTCGGCGCGTGTCTTGAGCGCCGCCAGCAGCCCATCAATGTTTTCCAGCAGAATATCCGTTGCCTGGCTTAGCTGGACGGCAAGGCAAGTATCGAGCACGTCCGACGACGTCATGCCCTGATGGACGAACCGCGCCTCGTCACCGACATGTTCGGCAAGATTGGTCAGAAACGCGATAACATCGTGCTTGGTCTCGCGCTCGATCTCGTCGATACGATCAATTTCGAAGGCGCCCCTGTCCCAGACAGCCTTCGCCGCGGCTTTTGGAATTACGCCGAGTTCGGCCTGAGCGTCGCAGGCATGGGCCTCGATCTCGAACCAGATGCGGAACTTGTTCTCAGGCTCCCAGATGGCAGTCATCGGGGCGCGGGAATATCTTGGAATAGCCATAACTCGGGTTTACCAGAATCGCCCGATGGCGGGAAGAGACCGGCGTTCAGACCGTCCGGTACCGGCGGACCGCGAACCAGTAGGTTGCGAGCCCGAATAGCGCCCAGAACAAAACGCCGTTGGCGATCGTCGTCTGGGTCCCGTCCGACAGCGCGGCCACCACAATGCCGGTCAGGGCACCGACCAGTTGCTGGACGAAGCCGATCAGCGACGACGCGGCGCCGGCGATGTGGGGAAACGGCTGGAGCGCACCGGCGATCGCTTGCGGGAAGATCAGAGCGAAGGCGATCATGCAGAAGAACATCGGGCCGATCACCGCCAGCCAGTGGTTGACCGCGCTCCACGCCAGAACCGCCATCACCAGCCCGCAGGCCGTCACGCCACTAACGCCCCAGCGCAGAAGCGCGTCGACACCGTACCGTCCGACCAGCCGGGCACCGAGCAGCATGCCGCTGAGATTGCCTATCATACAGCCGGCGAACATGTATCCATAACGGGTTTCGCTCTCGCCGAAATAGCTGATGATGACGTGCGACGAAGAGCCCAGAAACGAGAAAAGGATGCCGTAAGATGCCGCCGCGCAGGCGGTATAGGCCCAAAACGGCACATTGCCCGATACCTCGGCAAAGTTTCGCAGCAAGGGACCGGGGCGAAGCGCATCGAGGACCTTTTCACCGATGGTTTCGTGAAAAACGGCACCAAAGACGAACAAAACCACCGCCGAATAGCAGGAAAGGAACCAGTACATCGCGTTCCACCCATAGGCGACGGTCAGGTGCGACCCCAGTATCGGCCCGATCAGCGGCGCCATGCTATGAAAGACCATCAGCACCGACAGGACACGTGCGGCATCGGCGCGCTCATGGCGGTCACGCACCACGGCACGGCAGACCAGCCATCCCGTCGACGCTGCGATGCCATGAAGAAAGCGGAACCCCACCAAGGCTTCGACCGAGGGCGACAGGGCGCAACCGACAGTCGCAAGCATCGCTACGAACAGCCCGCCGAGGATCGCCGGTTTACGTCCGAACCTATCCGAGATCGGTCCGTGAACGAGCTGTCCGACGGCGACACCAATCATGAACATGCTAAGCGTCAACTGCGCCGATGCCTGATCGGTCCCAAAAGCGACTGTCATAGCCGGCATTGCGGGCAGCAATCCGTCAATTCCGAGCGCCGTCGGGACGGTCGTCAGGGCCAGAAGTGCCGCGAGGCGGGAATTGTCGAAGGTTTTCATCGGTTGCGGCTTCATCCGGAAAGCCCGGCCCGGCTGACCGGGCGAACAAGAAAAAGATATGCAGTCAGCGCGCACATCGTACAAATGCAGATTCCGACCGCCATCGGGATCGGCGTTCCGTCGTTTAGAAGGCCGATCAGCGCGGTGGCAAGCGCCGCAGCGAGAAATTGAATGAACCCTAGCAGCGACGAGGCCGCCCCCGCCATATCCGCAAATGGCGACATCGCACCTGCCGTTGTGCCCGGCGTGATAAAGGCCAATGAGACCAACAGCAGAACGACAGGACCCATCAAAGTGTAGATATTAATATTGCCCGACAGCACAAGTGCGAGCATCCCGGCTCCCGCGATCGCCGCGATGACCGTCCCGATCCGGATCATCCTGTCCATGCCAATGCCGATCGCGATCCGGGCGATCGAAAACTGGGCAACGATATAGGACACCATCGGCACCGCCATTGCGATGCCGAATTCCTGCGGGCTAAGTCCGAGATACTGAATCAACCCGACCGGTGCCCCGGCAAAATAGGCCAAAAGAGCCCCGTACATGAAGGACGAACAGATTGCATACGATCTAAACGCCCGGTTACGCAAAATCGTCCGGTAGTTGCGCAACAGCATCGCTGGCCGGATTGCATCTGGATTCCGTGCGGCGTTGCTTTCGGTCAGTCCGAAAAGGACCGCCAACGCGGCGAACAGACCGAACCCGGCCATCGTCCAGAATACTGCTTGCCAGCCAAATTCCTGGGTCATCCACCCGCCGATTCCCGGTGCAACGGTTGGCATAATTCCGTGAATTGCCATCATTAACGCAAACAGACGGGCGCCGGCTTCGCGGTCAAACAAATCACGTATCATCGCCCGCGCCACAATCACACCGGAACAAGCAAAAAATCCCTGCAGAAAGCGGAGCACGATAAGCGCCTCGATACCCGGCGCGTTCGCGCAGGCAACCGCCACGACAACGTAGAGCAGGACACCGCCAACAATCACCGGTTTTCGGCCGAATCTGTCCGATAGCGGCCCGTAGACAAGTTGGCCGACGGCAATACCGAAGATCAGGGCACTAAGACTGAACTGAACAGATGCCGTGCTGGTGACGAAGAATTCCGCAATCGCCGGCACTGACGACAGCGAGCCGTCGATCGACAACGGCAGCAGCATGGGCAACAAACCGAGCAAGCCAGCCAGAAACGCGTACCGTCCCGGACTCATTTTGAGGGTCATGTCGGACGCGTTGGCGGTCATGATGGATATACCCGGACAATCGTGACATGAAGGATGCCGGTTTAAGCGGCTTTCTTTCAGGACCCGGTGATGCTGTTGCGGATGCGGCGGATCAAATTCTTGACGGCGATTTTTTCGTCGTCAGAAAGATTCGCAAGAGACTGCCGGTTCACCGCTTCGACTTCGGGGATCACCTTGCGATAAACTTTGCGACCTTCCGGCGTCAGGAATACGTTAATTTTGCGGGCATCTTTTTTGTCGCCTTCGCGGCGGACGAGCCCTTTGTCCTCCAGCTTATTCAGCGCGGCGACCGTCGTCGGGCCCTTCATGCGGACCTTTTCTGAAAGCTCGCGCTGGGTAACTCCGTCGCCTTCCCACAGCGCACGCAGGTACGGCCACAGTCCGAGCGTGACACCATGCCGGACGATCCGCCCGGAAAATTCACGGTTCATCGCTCGATTGGCATCCCACAACAGAAAGCCGACCGTGTCTTCAGGATCGAAGTAATCGTTGTTGTCCATCATCGGGATGTACACGCGGCAATGAGTCTGGGCAAGCGCCTTCCGCTTGACAGGAATCCCTCGTGGCGAGACACTTCGTTAGCAAACTAACCAATGTGCGCTCAGGGACGAGACGAATGGCCAAAAAAGCAACCGGAATTATGAAGTACAAAACACTCCTCGTGGAATTCGATGATGGGGTCTGTGTGCTGACGCTTAACCGGCCCGAGAAACGGAACGCGATGAACCCAGTGCTCGGCGAAGAAATCACCGATGCGCTGGAACGGCTGCGCAATGACGACCGCTGCAAAGTGTTGGTGATCACCGGCGCGGGCGAATCGTTCTGCGCCGGGATGGATTTGAAAGAGTTCTTTATGGAACTCGAGGACAAGCCTGCGGAATACGACCGGGCCAGTCGCCTTGCCATTGAGTGGCGGGGACGGACGCTTCGGCTCTTCCCCAAACCGACAATCGCAATGGTCAACGGGCACTGCTTCGGCGGCGCGTTTACGATTGTGGAGGGCTGCGATCTGGCGGTCGCAGCGGAAGACGCGAAGATGGGTCTGAGCGAGATCAACTTTAAGCTGGCCCCCCTCGGCAGCGTCGGCAAGTCCATGGGCAATCTGCTGCGGCCACGTGATTACATGCTTTACGCTTTGACCGGACGACCGATGAGCGGCAAGATCGCGGCGGATATCGGATTTGTAAACTATGCCGTCCCGCGTGAAGAATTGCGGGAAAACGTCATGGCGCTGGCACATGAAATAGCTGCGAAAGACTCCTCGGCATTGCAGGCAACCCGCGAAATCTATCGGTTCTCGCTCGAGATGGATTGGGATACGGCGATGAATTACTCATCGGCGCTGCAGGGGGCGCTCACGGCCCGCCAGAAAAATGCATTCCGCGAGGAAGGTATCGGTAGTTTCCTGGACAAGAAATTTAAGCCGGGTCTCGGCGGAGTTGAAAGTGTAAAATCAGCCCCATCGAAACGAAAATCCACCGCCAAGCGCGGCACCAGAACGACATCACGTAAGAAGAAATGAGCCAAAGGGAGCACTTTAAGAATGGCTGACTGCACTGAAAGCAAAATCGACATCCGCGGCTGCAAAATCCACATGCGGCGCGGGGGTACCGGAGATCCTGCCCTGTTCCTGCACGGCGCGGGCGGCATTCCAGGCTGGATACCTGCGTTCCAGTCGCTATCGGAATCGCTCGACCTGATGGTGCCCGATCACCCGACCTACGGGCTCTCCGACGAGCCCGAATGGCTGGACGACATGAACGATCTGGCGATGTTCTATCTCGACATGCTCGACGAGCTGGATCTCAACGGCGTCCACCTGATCGGCAACTCGCTTGGCGGCTGGCTCGCGATGGAAATCGCCGTACGGTCGTCCACGCGAATCAAAAGCCTGACGCTTGTGGGCTCCGCCGGGATCCGAATCAAAGGCAAGCCGATCGTCGATATCTTCATGATGGATCCTGACGATCTGGTCCGCGAGCTATTCGTAGACCAAACCATCGCGGAGAATATCCTTGGGATGAACCTTACCGAGGAGCAAACCGACATTCAGCTTCGCAACCGCGTGTCGACGGCGCGGCTCGGCTGGCAGCCCCGGCTGTTCAATCCGAATCTGCGGAAATGGCTGCATCGCATCAAGGTGCCGACCCACGTGATTTGGGGTGATACCGACCGCATAATCGATCCGGTCTATGCCGCGGAATTCGGCAAAGTTATCGCCGGATCGCAGGTCACTATGATCGAAAAGGCCGGCCATCTGCCGCACATCGAACAGGCGGAAACTTTTGTCAAAGCGGTATCGGGTTTCATTCAGTCGAAAGCGGCCTGACACGCAGGAAAAACGACGCTGACGATGCGGGGATTTGATTTAGCGGGAGACGTGCGATGAATGTTTTCATGTTCCATTTGATGCCTTACGCGGCGCTCGACATGAAAGAACGCGACAAGCATCCATCGGCCTGGGTGACGTTACCTAACAAATTGTTCGACCCGAAGATCGGGCATGAACTCTACAACCGCTATCTCGACGAGCTTGAACTTGCCGACGAGCTCGGCTTCGATGGCGTCAGCGTCAACGAACATCACCAGAACGCATACGGACTGATGCCATCGCCGGTCGTCATGGCGGCATCGCTTGCACGGCGGACCAGTAACTGCAAGATCGCTATTCTCGGCAACGCGTTCGCGCTGCGCGAACATCCGCTGACGCTTGCCGAAGAGCACGCGATGATCGACTGCATCACCGGCGGGCGGTTGATCACCGGCTTCGTGCGCGGGATTGGTGCCGAGTTCTACTCTATGGCGGCCAATCCGACGCTGAGCCACGAACGCCATATGGAGGCGCACGACCTCATAATCCGGGCCTGGACCGAAGAAGGTCCATTTGCATTCGAGGGCAAGCATTATCACTTCGAATACGTGAACATGTGGCCACGGCCCTATCAGGACCCGCATCCGCCGATCTGGTGCCCGTCGCTCGGCTCAACCGAGACCATCGAATGGGCGGCCCATCCCGATCGTAAATACGTTTACGCCCAGAATTACAGCCCGTTTACGAATGTCTGCAAGTTCCTCGACCAATACCGGTCAACGGCGCAGGACATGTATGGCTACGAAGCGTCCTCCAGCCAGATCGGCTGGACCGCGCCGGTCTATGTTGCCGATACCGACGAACAGGCCGTCGCCGAAGCGACCGAGCATATGGAAGCGCTGTTCAACAAGTTTCTCTATCTGCCATTCGAAACCCTGTTTCCGCCGGGCTACCTGACGGCGCAGTCCTACAAACGCGTCGCCTCCCACAAGCGTGGAATTATGGGGAGCCAAACGATGGAAGCGCTGATTGAAAACGGCGTCGTCATCGTTGGCAGCCCCGACACGGTGCGCAAGAAGCTCATCGAGTGCCATGAAGTTCTCGGCTTCAGCACCTTCGTCGCGCTAATGCATTTCGGCACTCTGCCGGCGGACAAGACCGAACGCAGCATGCGCCTGTTCGCAGAAGAAGTACTGCCCGCAATCCAGCCGTTGTCCGACCGCGAATACCGCGGGTTCGAGCCGGCATCCGCGGCAGCCGAATAGGGATTTTGACCGGCCGGACAGCAGCACGATATGAAAGTTTTCGCGTTTCACCTGATGCCTTACGCTGCGCTCGATATGAGCTACGCGGAGAAATACAGTTCGGTCTGGCTAAAGTTGCCCAACAGCTATTTCGATCCCAAAATCGGATATGAGCTCTATAACCGGTATCTCGACGAACTCGAACTTGCCGCCGAACTCGGTTTCGACGGGGTCTGCGTCAACGAACATCACCAAAACGCATACGGGCTGATGCCGTCGCCGGTGGTCATGGCGTCGGCCTTGGCGGGCCGGACCGGCGATGCCAAAATCGCCATCCTCGGCAATGCCTTCGGGCTCCGCGAACATCCGCTGACGCTGGCCGAAGAGCACGCAATGATAGACTGCATCACTGGTGGCCGGCTGATCACCGGCATGGTGCGTGGCGTCGGCTGCGAATATTTCTCGATGGGCGCCAACCCGGCCTATTCCCTGGAACGCCACATCGAAGCCCACGACCTCGTCATTCGTGCCTGGACCGAGGAAGGCCCGTTTGCCTTCGAGGGCAAGCATTATCATTTCGAATACGTGAACACCTGGCCACGCCCCTATCAACAGCCGCATCCGCCGATCTGGTGCCCATCGCAGGGGTCGAGCGAGACTATAAAATGGGCCGCTCACCCGGACCGCAAATACACTTATCTGCAGACTTACTCGGCGTTCGATTCCGTCCTGCGCTACCTAAATTCGTATCGGGCCGCAGCTCGGGATTTATACGGCTACGCAGCCACGTCCAAGCAGATCGCCTGGTGCACACCGGCCTATGTCGCCGATACCGATGCCCAGGCAATCGACGAAGCACGGCCGCACATCCAGACGATGTTCAACAAACTCCTGCCCAAGATATCTCAGTCGATGTTCGTGCCGCCGGGATACATGTCGAATGAGTCGATGAAACAGATATTCGCTCATAAGGCGACTTTACGGGGCGGCCAGACCATCGAGGATATGATCGCGCGCGGCGTCATTGCCGTTGGCAGCCCGGATACGGTGCGCAGCATCCTGATCGAACGTCACCGCCAGGCCGGCTTCGACCATCTGCTCCTGATGCCGCAATTCGGCACTATGCCCGGCGAGCTCGCCGAAAAGAACATCCGGCTGCTTGCGGCGGAGGTCATCCCGGCTCTGCAGACGCTCAACGACGACGACTATATCGGTTTTGAACCGGCCGCTGCGGCGGCCGAGTAAGCTAAGGAAGCGAGGAAGATACAATGCTCGAAAAACTAAAATTCAACGGCGCACCCGTCCTGGTCACCGGCGGCGGACAAGGGATCGGACGATCAAGCTGCGAAGCCCTTGCCGAACTCGGCGCCCACGTCATCGTCGTCAGCAAGACCGAGGCCAATGTCCGGGAAACCGAACAGATTCTCCGCGATTCCGGCGCATCCTGCGAAGGCCACGTCACCGATGTATCGGTCAAAGCGGAGGTCGACGCGCTGGCGGTCGCGGTTGCGGCGAACCACGACTATGTCAAAGCCGTGATCAACAATGCCGGCACCAATTTCCTAAAGAAGCTGGAAGACCTCGAGGAGGACGACTGGCACCGTGTCATCGGGATAGATCTGTCCAGCGTCTATTACATGTGCAAGGCGTTCCTGCCGATGCTGCGCAAGTCCCCCACCGGCGGCTCGATTGTCAACGTCGCCTCGACCTTCGGTATCATCGGCCATCCGGAAATGCCGGTCTACTGCGCGGCCAAAGGCGGCGTCCTGTCGCTGAGCCGCCAGCTCGCGGTCGATTACGGGCGCGAGAACATTCGCGTAAACGGCCTGTGTCCAGGCGCAACCCTGTCGCCGCGGGTAAAGAACTATATCGATTCCGGCATGGTCGACGGCAAGATCGTCGAAGAACTTGCCCTGCTCGGCCGCCTCGCCGAATGCGACGAGATCGCCAACGCGATCGCATTCCTCGCCTCCGATGCGGCGTCCTATGTGCATGGCACCGCAATGGTGGTCGACGGCGGCCAGACAATCCACTGAACGCGATAGAAAGATACCAGCGTATACCGGATTCTCTCTATCGCAGGATTGAGCCTAATTCATCACCTCGCCGCCATCGATCGTCATGATGTGGCCGGTTAGATAGCTCGCTGCCGGCGATAGCAGGAACACGATCCCCGCCGCAACCTCGTCGGCGGTGCCGAGCCGGCCAAGCGCGATCACGGTCGACCGGTCGGCCATTTTCTGTTCGAGCTCCGCCGGGTTCATGTCGCCGCGCCATAACGGCGTGTTGATTGGTCCTGGCGCGACCGCATTGATGCGAATTCCCATCGGCGATTTCTCACGCGCCAGCGCCTTCGTATAGGACAGGATCGCGCCCTTGGCAGCGGAATAATGAGCGGTCAGCGTTTGGCCCCGAATAGCATGGATCGACGTCACATTGACTACCGCCCCGGCCCCGCGCGCCACCATGCCGGGCACCACGGTGCGGCACATCGAATGCAGCCCGAAAACATGGACCCGAAACATCTGTTCGAATTCCTCGTCCGAGATATCTTCCATTTCCGCCCAACGGAAAATCCCCGCCGTGTTGACGAGTTGGTCGATCGGCCCAAGCACGGATTCGGCCTCGGCGACCGCCGCGATGACGGCTGCAGAATCGGTGACATCCAGCGCTAACGCGCAGGCTGTGCCGCCCGCCGCGGAAATTCTGTCAGCGACGGTCGTCGCGTGCTCAACGTTAAAATCAGCGACTGCGACGGCAACGCCGTTCGCCGCCAGCCGTTCCGCCGTTGCGCCGCCTATGCCGCCACCGCCGCCGGTAACGAACGCAATGCCGGATGTGGGATGATTGGGTGTCATGGTGTCCTCCGCCTGATTTCTTCGTTTCTAGATAAAAAAATGGCCGGTCCCAAAAGACCGGCCAGTAGCCCCCTGAACGAAATCCCCCCAGATCCACTCAACGGTGATCGGCATCGTACGGTTACTTTTTCTTCGCGTTTTTCTTCGGTTTAACCTTGATGCCGTAAAAGCGTGCCGGGTTGTCAAAAAGAATCTTCTCGCGTTGGCGTTTAGTGATGTCCCGGCGTGCCCCAAGATCATCGCCGGAGCCCTCGCGCGCCTCAAGATGCGGCATATCTTCCGAGACCATGATCTGATCTTCACCGAGGTAGTCAATGACCTGTGGCAACAGACGCTCCCCGGCTTCGCAGGTGGTGTAAATCCGGTCCTTGAAGCTCTCAGGATTCTTCGACGTGATGGGGTCGAACCCGAAGGACGCGCGGAAAAACTCTGCGACCGGATAATAATGATCCATCCGCTCCAGATACCACGGTATCCACCCTGCCCCTCCTTCGAGGAAGATCGCCCGCAATTTCGGATGACGGTCGAGCACCCCGCCGCCGACGAAGGAATAGAACCCGATCAGCAATGGCAGCGTGAACGACACGTTGAGCGACGATGAATGTTCGTCGCACATCTGGCGCAGCGGTCCGGGCCAGCCGACATGAATAGCGATCGGCAGATTGCATTCAGCCGCCGCCGCCCAGACCGGATCGTATTTCGGGTCATGCAGCATGGTGTCGTTGACTGTGCCGTAGCACATTAGGCTGACCGCGCCGGCTTGTTTGACGCGGTAGACCTCTTTCACCGCCGCCTTCGGGCTCCGCAGCGGCAGCGACGCCGACCATTTCAGCCGGTCGGGTGCTTCGTCGCAGCGTTCCTTGATCCAGCGGTTGTAGCTGATCTCGAGCGCCGCCTGAAAATCGTCGTCGTCGGTCATCGGTGCGAACAACAGGGTCGGATACAGCACCTGCACGTCGACCCCGGCCCGGTCCATATCGGCAAGCCGCGCCGGCACGTCCATCATCGACTGGTTGCCGACCGAAAATTCCTTCATTCCGGCGTGAACCGAGGTCAGCGGGCAACCAATCTGAACAGTGCCCGGGCCCCATGTCCACTGCATCGCCTTGCCGTCAACCAGCCAGAAGGAGTTGTCGACCCCCATATAGGGCGCGTCCTTGGGCGGAATCGTCACAGTGACCGGGCGCCGGTGACGGTATTTTTTGGGTAGAAAATCCCATGTTTCGTCAACTTCGTAGACGTGTGAATCCGCGTCTATATAGGCCATTGTCCACTCCCCGGGCAGCTGTTGTCTTGTTTGTTTCTTCGTTGGACACAACGCTATTCCCGCCGCGCACGGAGGTCAATAAAATTCATTCACAAGCGAACGACCCAGGCTTGTCACTGCCAGTTTTAATACGGCAGTCTCAAGGCGCTGATCGACAATGCGGGCAACAATTTTCGGTCGTCCGTCACGGGTTTATCGGAAGGTGACTGGCACCGGTTGGTCGATGTCAATCTGAGCATCACGTACCTGATGTCGAAAGCGTTTCTGCCGCTTCTGAAACACCAGCCGGGTGGCGGCGCATCGTCAACAATGCCTCGATTGATGACCGCGTCGGCAATTCGCTTTCGCCCGCCTATTGCGCGGCCAAGGCGGCGTGCTGTCGCTGACCCGCGAGCGCGCCTGCGATTGCGGCAAGGATGAAAATCCCGCGGTCATGATGGTCACCAACGCGCGCCAGCACGGCAAAACGGCCAGCTATCTGCCTGATGGCGAGATATTCTTTCACGCCGATTCCTGCTTCACCGAATGCCCGCAGCGCGCGGTGTGTCTGTATGCCTTGGAGCTGCCGTCGATCGGCGGCGACACGATTTTCGCCAGCGCCGTGCGCCTGCATGACACCCTGCCCCCCGATATCCGCGATTCGCCGGATCATTACCGGCATATTTGGCAGCTCGGCCATCTGATCCTGTGGGACAACCGCCGCGCGCTTCACGCCCGCCCTGATTTCCCTGCAGACGAACCGCGCAAATTACGCCGCGTGCCGATTGCCAACGACATGCCGGTTGTAAGGGCGCCAGACTAAGATCTAATGCGCTGAAGCGACGGGATTGCCCGCTAAGCAAACCCGTGACAGACTTTCCGGCATATACGGGAGGAAAGGCCATGACCAAAGCCATGACTATGGAAATCAACCGTTTGTCGGACGCACTTGGCGCGGAGGTCATCGGCCTCGACCTGACAACCGACCTCGATTCCGCGACCGCCGGCGCGATCGCCGAAGCAATCCGCGAGCATCTGTTTCTGGTCATCCGCGACCAGCATGTCGAACCCGGCATACATCAGAAATTCTGCATGCAATTCGGCGAAATTCAGGCGCAACGGGTCGGCTCGGAGATCGAGTCCGAGGAATTCTCGGGCATGATGTTCGTCGGCAACGCACGCGAGGACGGCATGCTGCAGAACGGCGAAATGTGGTTCCACTCGGATCAGTGTTATTTCGAAAAACCGAACGCTTTCACGTCACTGCACGCCATCATTGTCACCAAATCCGGCGGTCATACCCGCTTCTCCAATTGCCGAGCCGCGTATGACGCGCTGTCGGACGAGATGAAGGAGCGTGTCGCCAGCCTTAAAGGGGTGAATTATTACGATTACGCCTCGGCCAACGAGACGATCAAAACCACCGCCCGCGCCGCCAACACGCACCATTACGCTCATCCGCTGGCGCGCACCCATCCGAATACCGGCCACAAATCGCTTTATCTCAACCGGCTGATGACCGACGAGATCGCGGGCATGGAGACTGCCGAGTCCGAGCTGCTGCTCAAAACCCTGTTCGACCATGTCGAGAGCGATGAATTCGTCTACGAGCACACTTGGCGGGTTGGCGATCTCTCGATCTGGGACAACCGCTGCGTCCTCCACGCCCGCACCGATTTCGACCCCGCCGAACCCCGCCTGCTCCGCCGATTCTGCGTGATTGGCGACGTGCCTTTCTGAGATTTTACTAACCCGGGCCTTCCTGCAAGGGCTTCATCGACGCGATACCGGGTCCCTTTCACAGGTTCCTAGTGTCTGATCACCTCGATATCGAACCCGTATCGCAGGGCGTCATCGCCGGCTTCCAGCGCGACTTCGAACCGGTCGACGGGGAGGCTTTCGCCGAGGCCTGCAGGGTGGGCGATGAAGACGGCGGTGCCCGGCCTAAGGCCCGACGCGTTGCCGAGCCGCTTCATGGCGGCGGCGGGCGGTGTTAGCTCCCCAAGGCGTTCTGAAACAAAGGCGGTCCTGGCGCCGCCGCGCAGCGTCCACGAGCGCAGCACGATATCGCCGTATCCGGCTGAAATATCGTCGTACCGCCAGGCTTCCCGGGCGACCGCCAGCGTGTCTGCGAGGATCGCGCCGACCGACACCACCATCCCGTAGCTTGCCGCTACCAGGACGATTGCCGGCGCACCAACCGGGGCGCCCTCCGCCTGTTGCAGAACGGTGGCGGAAGTCAGTCGCGACACCGGCACCGGAGCAAGGCTAGCACTCCCCGACATGAAGACCCGGTCGATCGCGATATCGGGGGTAATGATCGCGCCGCCGGACTGGCGCAGATGGGGCTGGTAGACAAAGCTGCTGGACATGGGCGAAGCGTAGCGCATTATCGCGCCATACCGAAAGCACGACGAAACGCGGAAGTACAATTATGAAAATACTTCTCCTGCCCGGCGACGGGGTCGCGCCGGAAATAATGGCAGCGACGGCGCTCGCGCTGGCGGCCAGGATAGGCGACGTCTGATGCGGCTGATCACGTTTACCGGCCGGAACGGCGGCGAAGACCGCATTGGCGCGTTCATCGATGGGGATGCCAATATCGTCGATCTCGCGGCGGCCTATACCACGGTCAATGGCGAGAGCACGAAAATGTTCACTTCCATGCTGGCGCTGATCGATTCCGGCGGTGCCGGGCTGACGGCGGCGCAATCATTGGTGGATGTTGCCCCGGTTGAGGCGGTCGTCGCGGCGAAATCGGTGCGCTTGCGCGCGCCCCTGCCCCGGCCGCGCCAGATGCGCGACTTCATGGCGTTCGAAGGCCACGCCCGCGGCGCACGCGAAGTTCATTTTATGAAATCGGCGGCGAATAAGAACGATCCCGCGGAGGCGATGGCCGAATACCGCCGCCGAGGCCAGCTCGAGCCACCTCAGATCTGGTACGAGCAGCCAATCTATTTCAAATGCAACCGGCTGAGCGTGATAGGACCGGACAAAGATATTGTTTATCCGTCCTTCACACACGAGCTTGATTACGAATTGGAGATCGCCTTTATCACCGGGCGCAAGGGGAAGGACGTCGCGGCTGAGGACGCGAGCGAATTAATTTTCGGCTACACGATTTTTAACGATGTCAGCGCCCGCGATGCGCAGATCGCCGAAATGCGTGGCCAGCTCGGCCCGGCCAAGGGCAAGGATTTCGACACCGGCAATATCCTCGGCCCCTGCATTGTCACCGCCGACGAGATCGACGACCCCTACGACCTCGACATGCGGGCGCGGCTCAACGGCGAATTGCTGTCACATGGCAGTTCGGGCGACATCTATCATTCGTTCGAGCGCATGATCGAACATGTCAGCCGCGACGAGACGATCTGGCCCGGCGAGGTGTTCGGGTCCGGCACCATTGGCGGCGGCTCAGGTCACGAACATTTCCGATTGATGGAAATCGGTGACGAAATCGAGCTTGAGATCGAAAATATCGGCGTCCTGCGCAACCGGGTGGTGGCAGGCGGCTAGCGATTACGCTGGTCCGGGAGATTCCCGCGTTCGCGGGAATGACATGATTGTTCCTTCTGGCCGTCATCCCCGCGAAAGCGGGGAACTCCGGATCACAAAGACAAAGCCTTAGCCCAGTTCCTCACGGATTTTTATCAGCTCTTCCATCTGTCGGGCGTCGTCGCTGCCGGTAAAGCGGATGCAGATATGCGACGCGCCGCCGTCGACGAAATCGTTGAGCCATGTAACTGCCGCCGACCTGTCGCCGGCAAAACAGTACTGCTGCTGGCGTATCCGCTCGGCCGGCGCGAGGTAGTAGCCTTCGAGATAGACGTCGAGCTCGGCATCCGCGGCCGATTGGGAATCGTTGATCGCAATCGTGACGTAGGCCGCGCCGGTTATCGCTGACGGATCGCGCCCGGCGGCCTTGGCGACTTGCTGCACGCCCTTCCAGCCTTCGGTCCAGTCCTTACCGGTCCCGGCGCCGGACGGGAACCAGCCGTCGAAATAGCGCCCGGACCGCTTCAACGCCGCCTCTACGCCGCCGCCGCTCCAGATCTTTGGACCGCCCGGGGTAAACGGCCTTGGCGCCAGTTCGCCCTGTTTGACCGTCCACAATCCGTCCCAGTCCACCGGACCGCCCGACCACAATGCGCGGCACAGGCGCATTTGTTCGAGCATCCGGCCAATACGTTTTTCGAACGGCACGCCGGCGGCTTCGAATTCGCCGCGGATCGCCGGCACATCACGCGCCGCGCCGATGCCGAGGATCACCCGGCCTTCGCTGATCTGGTCGAGTGTCGCCATCTGATGAGCCAGCAATACCGGGTTGCGCAACATCGGCAGCAATACGGCGGTCCCCATTTTCACGCGCTTCGTGCGACCGGCAATGGCGGCAATCAGGGTCAGCGGGTCATGGCGCGGCTTGGCGAGCAGGGAATCGCCAATCCAGACACTGTCCACGCCCAATTCATCCGCCAGATCGCCGAGCCTGAGTATTTCCCCGGTTTCATGAATGCCGACCATCGCGCGCTCGCGGGTCGGCAGCAGATATCCAAGTTCCAAAGCCATTTTGATTCCTATTTCAGCCGGATCGTTATTAACGAGTCATCACCGTGAAGCGGGCATCGCCATCAGCGACGATCTGGGCAGGCAGGTTTTCCTCCCACTCAAGATAGGCCAGCGCTGCCTCGTCGCTGCCCATGTGGCGGCGTGACACCCAGAACAGATAATCGATACTGTCGTCATCCGGCGGCGTGTCCGGCGACGATTCCGTCGGCAGCCCTGCGGCGACCCAAGCCGCACGCCCACCCTGAAGGATAGCAACCGACGTGTCGACGACCTCGACCAGATCGATGGCGGCGAGCCGGGCCCGGGTCTCATGCTCTGAATAAAACACCACCCGCACGCCCGCCGGCACCTGCAGCCGGTCGATCCGCGACCGCACGGCCCACGCGGCGCCGGGCAAATGGACATCCCGGTAATCCATCGAGTGATCGACATCTACCACCAGGACGGATCCGGCATCGATGGCGCTGGACAGGTCGTCGGTTGATATCACCGGAAAATCGGCATCACTGGCCGCAAATTCAACAGGCAACCCGGCCACAGTGTTGTCGGTCGCGCCTAGCCCGTCCTCCAGCACATGCACGTCCCAGCCCATCTGTTTCAGCCAATGGGCGGTAATGACGGCACGGGCACAGGGAGCGCTATCGACCAGCACAACGCGGGCGCCCCACACGCCGCACCACTGGTCCGTTGCCTGGACAAGCTGACCGCCAGGCGCGTGCACCGAACCCGGCAGGTGGCCGGCGGCAAATTCGCCCTCCGCCCGGACATCGAGGAGGAACAGGGTACGACCCTCTTCGGCCTGCCAGTTGGCCAGTGTTGCGCGGTCTATGGTCGGAATGGCGAAAGTTTTTATTACGTCGGCGGCGTAGTCCACGGCCTTTGCCGCGCCGTCCGCCGTCAGGCTGTCGGGGTAGCTCAGTGTGCTGCCGTTATCGAGTTCGAAGCCCGCGAGCGTCCAGCCCATCGTCCCAGCCTTGAGGGCAACCACCTTGTTTGGAAGACCTGCATTGATCAGTGCCTGCGCGCCAATGATCGACCGCGTGCGCCCGGCGCAGTTGACCACCACCGTGGTTTCGGGATCAGGGGCGAGGTCGTGGATTCGATAAATCATTTCCGCGTTCGGCACGCTGATCCCGCCGGGGATCGACATGCGGTTATGCTCGGCCGGGGTGCGCCCGTCGACGATCACCATGTTCTCGCCGCGTTCCATCATCGCGTTCAGTTCCTCGGCGGGAATGCGCGGCGTATCGGCGTCGTGTTCGACCACCTCGCCGAACGCCTTCGACGGCACGTTGACACCCTGAAACGCCTCGAACCCGTTCGCCGCCCACGCAGCATTACCGTCATCGAGAATCGAAATATCGGTGTAGCCCAGACCGGCCAGCCGCCGCGCGGCCTTTTGCGCAGTGCCGTCGGCTTCGTCGATCAGCACCATGCGCACCGATCGGCGAGGCGCCAGCAACGGCACACGGGTCTCGAGAATGCTGTACGGGCACGGGATTGCGTGCAGCATATGATCCGCGCCGAACTGACCGGCTTCACGTACGTCGAGCAGCGCCAATTCGGCGTCATCGCGGATCATGGATTTAAGCGTCGGGGCGTCTATTAGAGCGGTCATAATAATCCTCGGGCGACCCTTGGGAAAATTGGCCGCTATAGGTGCCATTTGAGCGGTTGGAAGGCAAGACGGGGACCGCCCGCCCACTATCAAAAACCCAATTTCCGTCGCAAGAACGCAAGCGCACGCCGCGTTAGGAGTTTCCGGTTAAAGCCTGCGAAGGGCCGAATAAAGTCGAGATTTCCTGTATTCACATAGGAAGAATGGCATTTCAAACACAGTTCGTCGTTATGATTTGAAGCCATGTCACGGCTGTTGTCTATTTTCCAGATCGTCCCCCAACAAATCAAACAATGCGTATGTTCGCCGTAATCCTGGTAGTTTCGCTAGGACCACTTCCTGCTTTCGTCGAATATAACTTCAGCGCGCTCTCCCCAGTAACCATCGAGCACATCAAACGTCTGGTCAATAAATGTGCCGCTTCCGGCTTAGAGAACCTCGGACACGGCAAATCCCCATCCGGTTTTTCGTCGGTGCCAGCGCCCATACAGAATTGGCTTGCCGTCGAACAGGTAACCCCAATACAGCTCATCCACCCAGGTTTCGCTGGAGACATAAAATTTATCGAGCTTTCCGGACAGGCGCATATTATCGCCTTCTCCCGCAACGTCGGAGATAGTGAATTTGGGATAGCGTGAGTTCATTTCGTCTGCGCCATGCATTTGTCAATCAGGGGCCGTATAACTTCGTGCAGACTATACAATCGGGAACGGCAAGGGCCAGCCGCCCTACCCCAGCCACCGCTCCAGGTTTTCCGCCACGAACGCATCGTCGTTCAGATCCGGATACCCGGCGTACACCCGGTCCAGTTCTTCCGCCTGGCCGGGGCTCAGCATTTCGTCGGGGTTGAGACACCAGGTGCCGTCGAGCAGCCCCTGGCGGCGAAGGATTTCATGGCAGCCGGGAATGCAGCCGGCAAAATCGTGTTCGACGTCGAAGATCGCACGGTTGCAATCGGTGATTTTCGAGTTCAGCGCCAGCAGATCGGCGTCGACGGTGCTGGCGTCAATGGCGGCATGGATTCGGGCGAGCTGTTCGACGGCGCGCATGGTCCACACCGACCAGTGGCCGAGCAGTCCGCCCCGGATTTGCACGCGGACCTCGCCTCCGTCGCGCAAGCTTGTGAACGGTTCCAGCAGATCGAGGACGATATGATCGTCGTTTCCGGTATAGACGGCGACACGGTCCTCGGCGCCGGCCTCGACCACACCGCGGATCACGTCGAGCGTGCGGTAGCGGTTGAACGGCGCCGTCTTGACGGCGATGACGTTGTCGATTTCGGCGAAACGCTTCCAAAAATTCACAGATAACAGGATTCCACCGACCGCGGGTTGCAGATAGAATCCGACCAGCGGGATTTCTGCGGCCACGGCGTTGCAATGGGCGATCAGATCGTCGTCGCTCGCCCCTTTCATTGCTGCCAGGCTGAGCAGGCCCGCGTGATAGCCGATAGCCACAGCCGTTTGCGCCTCCGCCACCGCCTGAGCGGTGCCGCCGGCAAGACCGGCGATCATGATCGGCGGACGACCGGCCCAGTCGTCGGCCCAGTCAGCGGCTGCTTCCATCGCGCATTCGAGCACAGGCCGGTACAGCCCGACATCGCGGATCTCGAACTGCGTAGCATGAACGCCCACGGCAAGCCCGCCGGATCCGGCATCGATGTAGTACCGCGTCAGCGCACGCTGCCGGACCGGATCGAATTCCCGCGCAGCGGTGAGCGCCAGCGGATGGGCGGGAATGACCGTACCGCCGAATAGCAGATCGATCACGGCCTCGGGAAGCTCCGAACGGTGAAGCGCCATATCCTTTTCCCTGCTCGTTTGTTGACGGGAATCGTACCCCGCCCCTACAGTCGTTCGACAAAATCAGACGGAACAATGCGGGTCAACCGATCACCATGACGAATTTCGCGAGCGGCAGCTTTCCCGAAGCCTTCGACGGTGTCGAAGCGCTGGAAGATTACATGACCGCGCCGGACGACGCGTTGGTCGCCGATCTCGCCACAATCGACGGCGATATCATCGTGCTCGGGGTTGGCGGCAAGATGGGCCCGACCCTCGCCCGCATGGCCAAACGCGCCGCGCCGGACAAGAACGTCATCGGCGTGGCCCGGTTCTCCGAGGCCGGGCTCGAAGAAAAACTGAACGGCTGGGACATTGAGACGATCACGTGCGACCTGCTCGACCGCGACGACGTTTCCGCCCTGCCGGAATGCGCGAACGTCGTGTTCATGGCGGGCCGCAAGTTCGGTAGCAGCGGCAGCCCCGACCTGACCTGGGCGATGAACGTTCACGTGCCTGCAATTGTAGCCGAGGCATTCCGCAACAGCCGGATCGTCGCCTTCTCGTCCGGCAATGTCTATCCGATGATCAATGTGGACGGCCCTTACGCAACCGAACAGACCGTGCCCGGCGCAATCGGAGAATACGCTCAGTCATGCCTCGGGCGTGAACGCATGTTCGAGTTTTTCTCAGGCAAATACGGCACGCCTGGCCGGACGATCCGCCTGAACTACGCCATCGATATGCGTTACGGCGTATTGTGGGATATCGGCATAAAGGTGTTTTCCGGCGACACCATCAACCTGACCGCGGGCCACGCCAATGTTATCTGGCAAGGTGAGGCCAACAGCCGTATCCTGCGATGCCTGCGCCACTGCACGAGCCCCGCCAGTCCGCTCAATATTTCCGGCCCGGCGCTGGCGGTTCGGGACGTCGCGACTGCCTTTGGAAAATTGTTCGGCAAATTGCCAATTTTTGGCGGCACCGAGGACAAACGGGGATGGCTGGTCGATGCGTCTTATTCCGACGAACTGCTCGGACCGTTAAAGGTCCCGGTCGACGTTATGACCGGCTGGCTCGCAGACTGGATCGTCCATGGCCGCGAGAACCTCAACAAACCAACAGCCTTCGACAGCCGTGACGGATCGTTCTGACACCCCCGGGCTGACGCTTCACGATCTGTCGGTGGCGGATTCCAGTCGCGGGTTTCTGTTGTCGGCCGAGATTGGCTGGAACCAGGTAGAGGCCGACTGGTCCTATATGTTGGCGAACGGCCCTGCGATCGGTATGAGCGACGGCGACGGCAAGCTGGTCGCGTCGGCGATCGCGCTCCCCTATGGGGCATTCGGCTGGGTCTGCATGGTCCTAGTCGCACCTGCCTGGCAACGACGGGGAATCGCCACCAATCTGATGAACCGGGTCATCGCGATCCTGCTGAAAGACGGCGTGATGCCCGGTCTGGATGCAACCCCGGCCGGGCGCGAGGTATATCGCCAGATCGGGTTTCAGGATGTATACGGCCTCGAACGTCTGATCGCGGACCGAGCAAATATTTCCGCCGATCCGCCGACGGGAACAAACCTGCGGGTCCTCGCGGAGGCCGATATGGACGCGGTCGCCGCATTCGATGCACCGATCTTTGCCGGCGACCGGGCGACATTATTGCGCCACCTTCGGAACCGCCAGCCCGAACGCGCCATAGGGGCCTGGCGGGACGGCGCCCTCGAGGGCTTTGTCTTCGCCCGCAACGGCCGGACCTGGACGCAGATCGGCCCGGTCATTGCCGGGGATGCCGATACGGCAAAGGCACTGATCGCGGCCGCGGCCAACGCCGGCGCCGGGCCGGACGGACTTCTCATGGATGTGATGGATTATCACGGCGGCGTGGTCGGCTGGCTGAAGGAGAGCCGGTTCGAATTCCAGCGACCCTATATCAGAATGATACATGGATCGGACGAGCCGCTCGACCGCAAGAAGATGGTGTTCTCACCTGCCGGGCCGGAACTCGGATAACGAAAAAGGAGGGAACCGGTTTCCCGATTCCATCCCGATGGTGGACGCGCCGAACAATCGAAGCCTTATTACTACAAAAACTACTCTTGGCTCCGCGGCGACGTTAGATCATCCGGCACCACCATCTGCGTTACGGGACCTACCCAACTGGGTTTCAGGGGGAAACCCGGTTCCCGAATTACGACCCGCACCATTCATAGAACTACTCTTACGCGTACTACGCGGTTCCGCAGCGCGCTCGCCCTACTCAATGGCGAACGTGCCAAATTCCCTGCCACGGTCCCTATTCCAGCCTGAACTGTCCTCCCCCCCTAAGACTGGTCATTATTTTGGCATGGAAGGGGATTTGTGATGTCTCGGAAACGGCATTCGGACGAGGATGT
>Ga0209403_10000734_pt1 | contig 46865 bp, 42 predicted proteins | sample ArcticOcean_MG_C_8_FD_187440 | JGI IMG/M metagenome (GOLD analysis project Ga0209403, IMG submission 187440) | Marine microbial communities from western Arctic Ocean - ArcticOcean_MG_CB11_86 (SPAdes) (version 2) | ecosystem: Environmental > Aquatic > Marine > Oceanic | place: Arctic Ocean... | reverse complement strand
TTATGTTTTCTATATTTAAATCTTTTTGAATCTTTTTTGATGATTTATTTTTATTTGGTTTTTTTACAACTGTATTTTTTTGCTTTGTTGTTTTTTTTATTTTTGTATTTAAATAATCTCTTGCAAACTGATTATTTGGATTAACGGTCAATGCCCTTTTCCAGCTAGAATTTAGAATTGCTGCAGGTCTTTCTAGTTGCTCTTGAACCATCGGTAATCCTGTTGCGGCTGATTTGTGACTGGGAGACTGATGCAATACTTTTTTTATCCATTTCTCTGCCAAAGATAAATTTCCAAGGCCCATTTCAGCCTGTGATAGGATATAGTAACCATCTACACAATCAGGATGATGTTCTAAACCTATTTCACAAACTCTTTTAGCGCGGTCATATTCACCTTTGGACTGGTATATCTCTGCTAAAACAGGAAATAGAACTGTATCAAAATGATTGGCAAAATAAAGTTCAAGTTCTATAAGGTTTTTAAGATCCATTTATCTACGGTTATCCTTGACCCAATTATTAATATAAACTATGGTATCTTTAACAGGAGTGCCTGGTCCAAATAATTTACCCATTCCTAAATTTTCTAATTCTTTAATATCTTTTTTTGGAATAATTCCACCACCTACTAATAAAATGTCATCAAGCCCCTTTTCTTTCATAAGCTTAAGGACATTAGGGAAAATAGTCATGTGAGCATTATTTAAACTTGATAATGCTATAACATCCACATCTTCCTGAAGTGCAGAGGATACAATCATCTCTGGTGTTTGGCGTAACCCTAAATAAATTACTTCCATACCAGCATCCCGATAAGCAGCAGCCAAGACCTTAATCCCACGATCGTGTCCATCTAAGCCTGGCTTAGCCATTAAAATTCTTACATTGCGATTCATAATTTCATCTTAATTTATGGCAGAAATTACAATGAAAAGATGTTTTAGTCGATAATTGAGCGTTAAACTTGATTAGTGTCTAAAACTAGAGTTACAGGGCCATTATTTACCAAACCAACTTTCATTTCTTCACCAAATTCACCCGTTTCTACAGGTATTTTTTTTAGAATTATTTTTTCAATAAAATATTGATATAAATTTTTAGCTGTATCCGGATTTGCAGCGTTAATAAAGCTTGGGCGCCTCCCCCCTTTTCGCATATCAGCACAAAGAGTGAATTGACTAATTATTAAAGCGGAACCTTTTACTTCTTTAATTGAAAGATTCATTTTTTCATTACTATCATTAAATACTCTTAGATTTAAAATTTTTTCAACTAAATAATCGGCATCTTTTTTTTTATCAGTTTTTGTTATGCCTAGTAGAATAACAAAACCTCGATCAATATTCCCTATTATTTTATTTTTTACTTTTACTGAAGCTGAGTCTACACGCTGTAAAACGGATATCAATCTGACACCCAAATATTTTCTTTACCATAAGTATCGCGTAGCTTTTTTAAAAAAGATGAGTGGGCTGATACTTTCACATTATGCGCATAAATACGTTGTTTTTTCCCTATATCAGATATCAAATGAAACATAAGACCACAACGACCTTTATGTTCTTTAGCCATTTCAAGTAAAGCATCAACATCTGTGGGTGTCATTTGGTTAGGTTCAAGTCGAACATTTATATTTTTAGAATAAATTTCTCGTGCTTTTTCAACAGAAATAATCTCATCTGCTATTATTTTTAAATCTGAAAAGTCTGTCTCATCTGTTGGTTTACCAGTAATAAAAACAACATTATCATTTTTTATTAATTCCCTATATTTAGCGAATGAGTCACTAAATGCTAAAATTTCTGCTTGCCCACCAAGACAGTCTAGTTTAAAAAAGGCCATTTGATTATTTTTACGATCAAAGTGCATCTTTAATTCTGTTATAGCGCCACCAACTCGAACTTTATCACCATTCCCACCAATTTTTTTATCAATAAAATCAAAAGTTGAATATTCCTCAAGATCTTCTGCATGCTTTAATAAAGGATGACCAGATAAATACATTCCAAGTACTTCTTTTTCTTTTTCTAACAATTGACTTTCAGACCACTCATCAATATTGGGTAAGGAAGGTACCATCGACATCTCTTCACCATTATTGTTTGTTCCACCAAATAAATCAACTTGGTTTCTTTCCTTATTATCTTGAATTGTTTGGCCATATTTCAATGCAATATCAATAGCCGCATTTTTCTGTGCCCTATTGCCCTTAAGTCCATCCATTGCGCCAGACATATTTAAACTTTCTAGAACTCTACGATTGACCACTCTCAAGCTTACATTTGCAGTAAAGTCAAATATAGAATCAAACCTCTCATGTTTTAAGCGTGATTCTATTATCTGTTCAAGAGCTTTTGTCCCTACATTTTTTATAGCATTAAGTCCGAAAGAAATAACTTTTTTATTAACTGGCCGGAAATTTATATCTGAAACATTTACATTAGGAGGATCTACTTCAATATTTAATTTTCTACACTCGTTAATTAAAATCACTACTCTATCAATATTGGACATTTCACTTGTTAAGTTAGAACTCATGAATTCAGCTGGATAATGAGTTTTAAGCCATGCTGTTTGATATGCTACATAAGCATAGGCTGTTGAGTGACTTTTATTAAATCCATATTGTGCAAATTTTTCAATTAATTCATAAATTTCTTTACCTTTTTTATTTGGTATGTTATGTTTTTTTTCTGCTCCTTCTATAAATTTTATTTTTAAATCATCCATTAATCCTTTGATTTTTTTTCCCATGGCACGTCTCATTATATCTGCTTCAGCTAACGTAAAGCCTGCAACTTCATGCGCTACTTGCATAACTTGCTCCTGATAAACAATAATTCCATAAGTTTCTTCTAGGATGGGTTCCATTGCAGGATGCGGGTATTCAATTTTTTTCTTGCCATGTTTGCGTGCAATGAAGTCATCAATGTTATCCATTGGCCCTGGTCGATATAAAGCATTCATCGCAATTAAGTCTTCAATAACCGTTGGCTTTAGTTTTTTTAGAAATTCACGCATACCAGAAGACTCAAATTGGAAAACTCCTATTGTGAGACCTTTCGCAAATAACTTATAAACTTCTGGATCATCTAAGGAGATCTTTTCAATATTTATTTTTTCTCCTCGTTCTTTTATAAGCTTTACCGCATTATCAATCACAGTAAGATTTCTTAAGCCAAGAAAGTCTAATTTTAAAAGTCCTAATTCTTCAAGCCCTTTCATATCATACTGCGACGTTACATCTCCTTGAGGAGAACGATATAATGGAACAAAATCCGTTAAATTACCTGGCGCAATTACAACACCCGCAGCATGTATAGATGCATGACGGTTCATTCCTTCTAAAATCTTTGAATAATCCATTACTTCTTTAAATTGCCCATCTGCTGCTTCTTTTAGTTCTGGGCTTTGTGCCATTGCCTCTTCTAGTGTGATGTTTATTGTTGTGGGTATCATTTTCGCCAAATGATCTATTTCTCCAAATGAATAGCCTAAAACTCGACCAACATCTCGAATCGCCTGACGGGCTTTCATTTTTCCAAATGTAATTATTTGTGTTACTGAATTTTCACCATATTGCCTTTTAATATAATCTATTACTTCGCCACGACGCTCAATACAGAAATCAATATCAATATCTGGCATTGATATTCTATCTGGGTTTAGAAATCTTTCAAAAAGTAATTTATGTTTAATCGGATCAATTGTAGTAATCCCTAATGAATATGAAACTAAGCTTCCCGCCGCTGATCCACGGCCTGGCCCTACTGGTATACTATTATCTTTAGCATATTTCACAAAATCTGCAGTGATTAAAAAATATCCAGCAAAACCCATTTGCTCAATCACTTTCAATTCATGATTCAAGCGAGTCTCTAATTCAGGATTCAAATCCCCATAGCGATCTTGAACTCCTTGCTTACATAAAACCTTTAAATAGTCATCTGGTTTTTCACTGGGTGCATCTTCAGGTAATGGGAAATTTGGTAAATGATAATCTCCCATTGGCAGTTCTATATCAATACTATCTGCTATTTTACGGGTATTCTCAATTGCATTTGGTACATCTTTGAACATTTCGAACATTTGATCTTGTGTCTTAAAATAAAATTCTGGTGTTGCATAGCGTAAACGGTTTGGATCATCTCGATTTTTGCCTGTACCTAAACAAATATGAACATCGTGAGCCTCCCAATGTTCATGTTTAGCATAATGTGCATCATTTGTACAAACTAATGGAAGGTCTAATTCAGATGCAAGTTTCTTCATATTTTGAATATTTTTAATTTCATCAGGAATACCATGATTCTGTACTTCTAGATAAAATCGTCCATCAAATATTTCAGCAAAACGTAATGCTGCTTCTTTTGCCCCTACCCAGTCATCTTTTAACATTTTTTCTGTTACTTCACCCTTCAAACATCCCGACAGGCAAATTAAACCTTCACTATTTTCTTTTAAAAGATCAATGTCTATTCTTGGGCGATAATAAAAACCATCAAGGTAGCCATGAGTTACAAGTTTCATTAAGTTTTTATAACCTGTATAATTTTGTGCTAACAAAACAAGATGATTATTTCCCCATCCACCCTCTGGGCGAGGTTTTTTATCAAACCGACTTCCTACCGCAACATATGTTTCACATCCAATAATTGGCTTCACACCAGCTTTCTTTGCTGATTTATAATAAGGAATTACACTAAACATATTACCGTGCTCTGTTAACGCTACCGAATCCATACCAAGATCATCAATTGTGTTAACGAGTGTTTGAACGGTTTGAGCCCCATCTAAAAGGCTATAATCTGAATGGTTATGAAGATGAACGAATTCTGAAGTCATTTAGTCTGAATCATTTAATTTTAAATTGATTGATTAGATATTGCAGTTAAAAATACAGAGCGTCTTAGATACTGGCAATGAATTGTATTGAATAATTTATTTTAAATATAAATTTTTAGTATTCTTTCATTGTTATTAAAATCTTGAATTAGTTCTAATTGATCAAATCCAGATTCTTTAAACAAAGAAAATACTTTTTGAGGATGCTTGCCTAAACCAACTTCAAGTATAATTAAACCATTCGGTTTTATTAAGCGTCTTGCTACTGCTGCAATCCGATGGTAAAAATTTAAACCATCTCCATAGTCTGTTAGTGCAATCCTAGGCTCATAGTTTTTTACTTCAGGCATAATGTATTCAATTTCTTTTTGAGGTATATAAGGTGGATTTGATATAAGGATATCAAATTTTTCATCAGGAATATCATTTAGAAAATCCATTTCTAAAAAATTAATATTTTTGCATTTATTTAATTCAGCATTTATTTTTGCTAATTCTAAGGCATCTTTAGATATGTCTAAAGAAACAATATTTGCCATAGGTTTTTCATTGCTAATAGCTATACAAATACATCCCGATCCAGTACCAATCTCTAATATTTTTGGTTCTAAAATTTCTCCAATACTATGAAGCGCAGTATCAACTAGTCGCTCAGTTTCAGGGCGAGGAATTAAAGCCTGCGGTGTAGTTTTAAATTTTAAACCATAAAACTCAGTTGTCCCAGTTATGTATTGAAGCGGTTCTTTATTTACTCTACGTTTTATCCAATTTTTTAGCTTGTTGAGATTAGAATTATTTATTTTATCTTCAAATTTGAGATATAAATCAATTCTTTTTAGTTCTAATAAATCACAAAGAAGCCACTCAATTTCTTGTTTTGGGCTTTCAAAACCTTTTGTTTTAAAATAATCCTCACCCCATTTAATAATATCAATTATACGCCAAGCTCTTTTAACACCATTAGTTGAAACTTTCAATTATTCAATAACAGATGCCAACTGGGCTTGTTGGTCAGCAAGTTTTAAGTTTTCAACAATATCATATATATCACCATCCATAACTCCTTCAAGGTTATAAGCTGTAAAATTAATTCGGTGGTCAGTAATTCTTCCTTGAGGAAAATTATATGTTCTAATTTTTGCTGATCTATCTCCGGTTGAAACCATATCACGTCTTGTAGCAGCACGTTCTTTTGCTAATTTTTCTTGTTCAGCTGCTAATAATCTTGATCGTAAAACTTTTAAAGCCGCCGCTTTATTTTTATGTTGTGAAGTTTCATCTTGGCATGTAACAACAAGCCCGGTAGGTATATGGGTAATTCGAATAGCTGATTCAGTTTTATTAACATGTTGACCACCTGCTCCACTGGCTCTATAGGTATCAATTTTAATTTCAGAATCTATTACTTCAATATCTGCTTCTTCTGCTTCAGGTAAAACTGCTACAGTGGCTGCAGAAGTATGCACACGTCCACTTGTTTCTGTTTTTGGCACTCTTTGAACTCTGTGGACTCCACTCTCAAATTTCATCATTCCGTAAACACTTTGACCTTTTACAGAAAAAATAATTTCTTTAAATCCTCCAATACCAATTGCATTAGATTCCATCACTTCATACTTCCATCCGTTTCGCTCAGCAAAACGTGTGTACATTCTATAAATATCCGCAGCAAACAGAGCTGCTTCATCGCCGCCTGTTCCTGCTCTTACTTCAATTATAGTGTTTTTATCATCTGTGGGATCATGTGGAAGGAGTAGCACTTTTAATTCTTCTTCTATATTTGAAAGTTCTTCTTCAAAACCTTCAAGTTCTCCCTGCGCAATGACTTTTAATTCTTCATCATCACCAGATAATATTTCTTTATCTTCATCAATATTTTGTTGAGTTAAAAGATATTTTTTTGCTTTTAAAATAACAGGGCTCAATCGACTATGCTCTTTGGCTAATTCTGTGTAACGACTTTGGTTATTTATAAGATCTGGGTCGACCATTTGCTCTTCTAGCAAATCATAGTGTGAAATAATATCCTTGAGCTTATTAATCACCCAATTGCTTCCGCAACATACTCTTTCCCTTGCATCTCATCAAATTTATCTCCGAAAGCCTCTTTTAAAGCAACAATAGCTACTTCTACCATTCTATCTTCAGGCTTGCTTGTTGTGATATTTTGCAGCCAAAGGCCCGGAGCTCGTAACATTTTAAAAATAAGACTATCACCTTTTCTTGCCGTTATTTTGATGACTTCATAGGATAAACCAGCAACCAATGGAATCATTGGTAAGTGAACTAAAAGTCTAATGGGTAAGCTAATATCTCCTACAATATAGATTACAATTGAATCTATTATTGAAAAAATAATTATTGCTGATAGTAAAACGATAAACATAAAGCTCGTGCCACATCTTGGATGTTGAGTAGGAAATGATTGTGCATTAATAATGTTAACTTTTTTCCCTGATTCAAAATTATACACAACTCTATGCTCTGCGCCATGGTATTGAAATAAACGACTTACATCTTTCATAAATGAAATAAGAAGAAGATAAATAATAAAAAAAGTGATTCGAAAAATCCCAGATACTATATTAAAAGCGACGGCTTCACGCTCAACATCTAAAAGCTTTGTCGTTATCCACATAGGTGCAATCATGAATAAAGTTAAAGCTAATGCGATGGCAAAAATTGTTGAAAATATTTCAACTATAGGATTAGGTTTTTTATCTTTTTCTTCAGGCATAGCAATATCTGCAGACCATTGCAAAGTTGACATTCCCATTTTCATGGCTTCAAAAAGTCCGGCCATCCCTCTAAATATTGGCTTACTCCAAATCTTTGATTTTTCAGTAATTGATTTAAAATCATGACGATCAACATGAATCTTACCTTCAGGGTCACGAGCAGCTGTGGCATAGGCGCCGGGGACTCTCATCATAACGCCTTCAATGACAGCTTGCCCTCCAACTAATATGGAAGGTTTCATAATTGTAAGAAGAATTGTTCTAATCATAAAAAAAATGACAAAAATCAAATAAATATGATTATGTCAGTCCTATTTTAAAGTTGTTATTTGCTTATTTTGCCGTATTTCTTTTTAAATTTTTCAATTCGACCGGCAGTATCCACCAATTTTTGCTTACCAGTGTAAAATGGATGGCATTCGGAACACAGTTCGATAGTTTGATCTCCCATTGTTCCATGAACTTGAAATGTGTGACCACATGAACAAGTTACATTGCTTAACTTATAATCAGGGTGTGTGTTTGCTTTCATTTTCTTTCCTTTAAATATAAATACTTAAATTAATTTTTCTAAAATATTTTTAATTCTCTTAATCCCCTCGCGAATCAAATTACTACTGACTGGGTAAGAAAATCGAATATGGCCTGGCGCGCCAAAGCCATCTCCTGGGACTGTAACAACTTGCCCTTCATTAAGGAACAAATCCGATAGGTCAAATGAATCTTTAATTTTCAAATCATTAAAGTATTTACCTAAATAATGTGAAAAGTCTGGAAAAGCATAAAATGCGCCACCAGGCAAATCACATTGAGTGGCAGGAATTTCATTCAATAAGGAAACCATTAAATTTCGACGTTCTTTAAATTTTTTTTTCATTAATTCAACTGCTGATTGATCGCCAAGCAATGCTTCAACCGACGCAGCTTGACTTATAGAATTAGCGCATGAAGTTGCTTGACCTTGAATTTTAGTCATTGCTTTAATTATTTTTTCCTCGCCAAAGGCATAGCCAATTCTCCATCCAGTCATTGAATAAGTTTTTGACATACTCATACACGTAATGATATTTGCGCCGATATTATTATCAATGTTTAATTTTTGTGAACTGGTAAACTCTCCATCAAAGACCAATCTTTCATAGCATTCATCTGAAATAACAACCCAATTATTTTCTTTTGCTAAAGTGATAATGCTTAGAGTTGCTTCATCTGACCAAACGCTCCCAGTAGGATTGGATGGAGAATTAATGATTATTCCTTTAACGCGATTAGTAATTTTTGATTTTAAATCTTCAATATTAGGTTCAAAATTGTTTTTAGAATGTGTCTCGACAATAATTGGAGTAGCATCTGAAAGTATTACAAATTCTGGGAAGGAAACCCAATACGGTTTAAAAATTAATACTTCATCGCCAGCTTGGAATAATGCTTGGCAAACAAGATAAAGACTTTGTTTCTCTCCATTAGAAATCAATACTTGATTAGGATTAATTTTTAGATAATTCTCGCGATTTAATTTATTACAAACAGCTTTTCGCAACTCAATTGTACCAGCACCAGCCGTATACTTAGTTTTGCCTAATTCCATAGCTTCTTTTGCTGATTCACGTATGTTTTTAGGCGTATTGAAATCAGGTTGCCCAGCACTAAAATCAATCACATCAATTCCTTGAGAAACAAGTTCAGCTGCCCGCGATGTCATTTCAAGTGTAAAAGAAGGCTTTACTCGCTCAACGCGATCAGCTAGAATAGTCATATAATTTCACCTTAAAAGCTATGCTGTTTTTTATGGTATTCTTCAGAATTAAAGTTGGTTTCATTATCTGAAGGTTTACTATTCGGTTTATTCCATTTTTCACGTTTTTTTGAACTTTTGGATTTACCACCTTGTTTAGAAGGGTTTTTTATTTTTGTTGTTTCATCTACTTCTATATCAAATTCTTCTGAAAGTATTTTTTTAGTCCGCTTGGACTTGTTTTTTCGAAATTTTGATTTTCCATTTGTTTTCTTAGGCCGAGGAACTTTTTGAACATCTATTTCTTGAAGTTCTGGATCATCCATTAATGCTATATCTAATTCTGTTCCTTTTTTTGATGTTTCTTCTTTTTCAGAAAGACTTTCAGGCTCATATAATCCTAATATTGTACCATAACCACGGGTAATACCATTCCCAATCCCTAAATAATTTGGTAAAATAAAATTAGTTTCAAATTCACCATCAAAAGCTCCCCAATTATTTTCATCAACTGTTTTTGGAAATAAAGAAGGCAATTTTACCTTAGTATAAATATTACTTTCTAATTCAATACCCATTTCTCTTGACATAAAAACAATGTTTTGTCCAAGTAAACTATTTAAATAACTGGTTCTTTCTTCATTTTTTAAACTCCGATACCGATTCCCGGTTGCCTGATTTAAAGCTATCCAAGGAGTAACAAATTTGTAACTAATTAGTTTTGATAGTGGTTTAAAGTAATCTTCCTCTTCTTCAATTTCTGTATCTGATACTTCAAAAGTTATATTACCAAAGTCAAGTGTGTCTAAATTTGACAATATATCCTTAATTGGATTAACCCCCTCAGAAACAGCAACAAAATAGATTTGTTCATTTAAAATTTTTACTTGAATCCGTGGATAAAGAAACTTGTCACGGTAAGAGCCATCTAACATGGGTACAATTTCTCTATCATGGAACTTACGCATTAAAACACCCTTTACTTGATAAGGTGTTTTACGGACTGGTTTATCTGTAAAAACTCGTACTGTAATTGTAGGTACTTTAGGGTACTTAGAACTCATATTTATACTTTCATAACTTATAAATTATATCAAAAAGAGACTGAATTTAATTTTATTGACTCATAGTTTCCATAAATTCTTCATTTGTCTTTGTTCTGCGCATCCTATCCTGGATAAACTCCATAGCTTCAATTACACTCATTTCATTAAGTAGTTTTCTAAGGATCCACATTCTAGCTAAGACTTTTTTATCTAATAATAATTCTTCTTTTCTAGTCCCAGAACGAATTAAGTCAAAAGATGGGTAAATGCGGCGATCGCTTAATTTTCGATCAAGAACAAGTTCCATATTGCCAGTACCTTTAAATTCTTCAAAAATAACTTCATCCATTCTACTTCCAGTATCAATAAGTGCTGTTGCCAATATAGTTAAGCTACCACTTTCTTCAGTATTCCTAGCCGCTCCGTAGAAATGTTTTGGTTTTCTAAGGGCATTTGCATCTACACCACCAGATAAAATCTTACCACTATGAGGAATAACTGCATTATGTGCGCGACCAAGTCGTGTTATACTATCCAAAAGAATAACCACATCATCGCCAAACTCAACCATCCGACGCGCCTTTTGAATAACCATGTCAGCCACAGCAACATGACGTTCAGGTGGTTCATCAAATGTTGAGCTTATTACTTCTGCTTCAACATTTCTTTTCATGTCTGTAACTTCTTCTGGCCTCTCATCAATTAGTAAAATAATCATTTTTACTTCAGGATGATTTTTGGTTATTGCATTAGCAACTTTTTGGACAAGAACTGTTTTCCCTGTTTTTGGTTGAGCTACAATCAATCCACGCTGACCTTTTCCAATAGGAGAAATCATATCCATAATACGCGTTGATAAATCTTTCGGATTATTTTCTAAGTTAAATTTTTGTTCAGGGTACAATGGAGTAAGGTTATCAAAAAGTATGGCCCTTCTAACCTCTGACGGCTCTTTACCATTAACTTCTTCAACTTTTAAAAGTGCATAAAAACGCTCCTTTGACTTTGGTGGTCTGATTTGCCCACCAACTTCATGACCTGTCCTCAAGCCAAATCTCTTAATCTGTGAAGGGCTAACGTAAATATCGTCTGGGCCTGGTAAATAATTAAAATTAGGGCTACGTAAAAAACCATAGCCTTCATTTAAAACTTCAAGAACGCCACTAGCCGAGACTCCACCCTCTTTTTCTGATTGAGCCTCAAGAATTTTTACTATTAGTTCTTGCTTATTTAAGCCAGAATAGCTTTCAATATTGAGTTCGGAAGCTAAATCTGCTAATTCTTTTATTCTTAGCTTCTGTAGTTCATTAACATTCATATAAAATAACCTTATTTAAACAATTAAAAATCTTTGAAATTGATAAAATGTCGGGGGTTCGCCGTGTCAGGGCTATAAAAAGGGTTTAACGCCTACCAACTGTCCAGATATTACATCACTTTAAATCAAAAATCCAAATTTATCAAAAACTTCTTTTGCAATATAATGACTCCCAAAAATTACTCCCGGAGCTTCCAATTCTTTTGATATTTTTACTAAATCATCCAATGCTTGTAAAAAAGAATTTTCAACACAATAATTTGAAACTTTTAGATCATTAAAAGATTGTGCTAATTCTGAGCCGTTAAGTAAACCATTTTTTTTACTTCCACTGATAATAAGTGATTTAAATTTTCCATTTGTTGCTTTTGCTATCATATTTATTTCTTTATCACTCTTTAGTGTAATTAATCCAATGGGAGAACAATTATATAATGAAGTTATGGTCTTTAGCATGGCATCAATCCCTTTAGCATTATGAGCAACATCATAAAAAATAGGCGGCTTAATTGACATTCTTTGCAACCTACCTGGCCAAGTTGTTTTATCTAAACCTTTTTGGATAATTTTAGAATTAATCTTTGAGTCAAATTGATTAATTATTGCAATGCTTAAAGCTGCATTAAATGCTTGATGATGTCCAACTAATGGTGTTCGAAAAGATTCATTCTTAATTTTGAATGATGTACCCTGTTCACTAACAATAATATTTTGGGGGTATTCTTGAGATAGAATACTTGAATTTTTACTTCTTGATATTTTGCGCAATATTGAGGCTGAAATTTCTTCTTGTTTGCCTAAAACAACAGGTACATTAGGTTTAATTATTCCACCTTTCTCTTTTGTTATAGTCTCAATATCTGGTCCTAATATTTCCCGATGATCCATTGAAATTGGAGTTATAGCTGTTATTATTGGACTTATAACATTCGTTGAGTCTAACCTTCCACCCAAGCCTGTCTCTATCACAGCTACCTCAATATTATTTTCAGCAAAATGTTTAAAGGCCATTGCTGTTGTAGTTTCAAAGAAAGTAGCCTTTATTATTTCAATATCATTTTTATGATATTTGATGAATGATGTAATCTCATCATCTTTAATAAAAGTATTATTAATTTTAATTCTCTCATTAAATCTGACAAGATGAGGTGAAGAATACACTCCAACTTTATAACCTGCTTTAATTAATATTTCAGCTACCATTGAACATGTTGAACCCTTACCATTTGTGCCGGCAACATGTATTGATTTATAATGCTTATGCGGATTACCACACCTCTTTAATAATTCAAGAGTATGTGATAAGCCCACTTTAATCCCAAGCCTCTGAAGATTATATAAATAATTTAATTGACTGTTAATTTTATCAGAATTCTCTACTAGTGTCATTTTTAATCTTTAGCTTTATTAGCATAGATTGTTATTTATAAAAAATATTTAAGACCAAATATGCCTAAAGGACATTAGCTTTCAGAAAGGTATTGCTCACGTGAATAACGAAATTTAACAATAGACTTATAAATTGAGTTTGCAATTATTTGTCGATATTTTGGATTGCGTAGATTCTTCTCTTCATTTCTATTGGTTAAAAATCCTGCTTCAATTATTACATTTGGCATGCTGGCCCCAACTAAAACCTGAAAGCCTGCCTGTTTTACGCCTCTATTTTTTGATTTAACTTTCTTTGCCATTTCCTCTTGAACCATTGCTGCTAGCTCTTCACTTTCTTTCATAAACATACTTTGTGCCATTGTTGCCATAATCAAACTTTCTCCAGATAAATCTTTGTATTTATCTTTTGAGCGATCTTCAAATTTAATTACTTCATTTTCACGAGAAGCGACTTCAATGGCATCTTCTGTTTTCCCTGTGCGAAGTAAATAAGTTTCAAACCCATAGGCTGTTTTATTTGGATTCCCGTTTAAATGAATACTGATAAATATTTTGCCATTTGATTCATTCGCCATTTTGGTTCTTTTCCAAAGTGGTACAAAAATATCTTCTGTGCGAGTATAGATAACTTTTAGCCTTGTGTTTTTTTCAAGAAGCAGGCCTACTCTTTTTACAATATCAAGAGAAATATCTTTCTCTTTTGTTCCTTTTTTACCCATCGTACCAGGATCTTTCCCCCCATGTCCAGCATCAAGAACTATTGTATCTAATTTCCAACGATCTTTTACTTTCTTCATCTGTGCTAAGCTATTATTAATAGAAGTCCTTAATGAAATAACAATTTCACTTGGGTCTTTGCTTTGATATAATTCGTGGCTTTCTACTTTAGTTCGCATTTGAAATGCTAATTGAGATGATTCTCCTAATTGATCTGCAGCCACACGCTTGATAATTCCTCGAGTATCTGTTCGTCGTATTTCTGATGTATCTACTAGTCCTCCTGCCACCGTTAAATAAAACCATCCATTTTCATGGAAAAATGAACTAATATTCCCTTCAGGAAACAAATTCCGTGTCTTTATTCTTATAATTGTTCCATTAGATTTTTGAGAAATATTTACACCAGTAATTGTAAATGCTTTTATATCAATATCTAATACCATCCGTCGTGAATCATATTTTATACCCGGCAATGCCACTCGCTTAATTATATCAAAAAAAGCTTCTGCTGGAAGAAAAATATCATTATCAGTTATGATAGTATGCATAGGCATTTGAAAAACTTGTTCGTCAACTAACAAATAACTACTATTGCCAGAAATTTTTATTCTATGATTTCCAATATATAGTACCATCTTACCACGATCTTTATTAATAAAAGGATCGCGCTTTGCTAATATTCTTGAAACATCTATGGTTGATACATAGGTCCCCCTAAGCCTATCGAGAGTTAGAAGATCATCAATTGAATTATCAACCCGGTTAACTACTCGTATTGACCCTGCATAACTAATTGTAACTAAGAGCGTTAATTTAAGAGCAATGCTTAAAAATCTAATTAACATAGGGTAGAAATTATCTTGACTTTAAACGATAAGCAATAAGTGCTAAATAAAGCCTGATAGAAAAAAATATTGTTAGTTTTAATTATTTTATAAACAAAAACGCCCCGCATTTCTGCGAGGCGCTAGTTAACTTATTTTTTGGTATTTATTTTTTATACCAAAAAACTATTAGCATTAAAGCAAGCAGGCCAGCAAATCCAGCATCGCCAAATTTGCTCATTAAATCGCCAATGCCTGCAATAACACCAAAGTAGTCGTCAAAGAGAATGCCGACTACAATGCCGAGGACAACTAAGCCTTTTAAAAGACTAGTTATATCCCCAATAAAAGCAGTTACGGTTTCAAAGGCCTTATTCATTTGTTATCTCCTAGATTATTATAGCAGAAAGGGGCACAAAAATCCGCCCCTTTATTCCGCTGGTTAACCTGCAAAAGACACAAAAATTAACAAGGCTAATAGACCTGAGAATCCTCCATCTAAGAAAGATTCGACTAGATCTACAATTCCGCCAATGGGATCAAACCCAGTGGAGTAAAGGATGTTTACAAATACAAACATCACAATAAGTGCTTTAATTAAGCCAACTACGGAATTGGCAATACCCTGTACGGTTGAAGTAAAATCAGCCATTAGGTTCCTCCTTGGTTAGGTTCAATTGAACAAAAAAAGGGGGCATGTATCCCATGTCCCCTTGGTTCAATTCTTTCGCGTTTTGTGTATGTGGTTATCTTTTCCACTTGTCAGAATTTAAACAAAAATTGGAATTAATCAATAATTTTTGAGCAACCATCTTTTTTAGGTGTTTTCTCCTCGTGAATGATGTTAAAAGTGACTAAAATCAAGAAACTATTAGTTAAATAAAATTAGAGAATGAAAATTTAAAAATGAAAATTTCACATATTTTTGCTCGCGAAGTCCTTGATTCAAGAGGCAATCCCACCATTGAAGTTGATGTTGAATTGGAGAATGGAACTTTGGGACGCGCTATTGTCCCTTCTGGGGCATCAACTGGAGAGCATGAAGCTGTTGAGCTAAGAGATGGTGATAAAAGTAGATATTTAGGCAGAGGTGTAAAGACTGCAGTTTCAAATGTTAATTCAACAATTTTAAATAGTTTAAAAGGGTTTGATGCAAACGATCAACGCGCTATTGATCAAATCATGATTGACCTTGATGGCACAACAAATAAAAATTATTTAGGCGCTAATGCCATATTGGGCGTTTCTATGGCAGTAGCACATGCCAGTGCAAACTCAAAAGGAATTTCACTTTATAGGTATTTAGGGGGTGAAGAAGCCAATACACTACCTATTCCAATGATGAACATATTAAATGGTGGAAGTCATGCTGATAACAATGTGGACATTCAGGAATTTATGGTTTTCCCAATCGGTGCTGAATCCTTCTCTTCTGCACTTCAGATGGGAACAGAAACCTTTCATCAATTAAAATTAGTTTTAAAACAAAAAGGCCTCAATACATCTGTAGGTGATGAGGGTGGATTTGCACCAAATCTAAGGTCAAATATAGAGGCAATAGAGGTGATTTTAGAAGCAATTGAAAAAACTCCTTATTCTATAGGAAAAGATATATTCTTAGCATTAGATGTTGCCTCAAGTGAATTTTATAATAATGGCAAATATCATTTAATTTCAGAGAACAAAGAATACACTTCTTTAAAAATGATTGAATTTTTAAAATCTCTTGTTGATCAATACCCTATAGTTTCAATTGAAGATGGACTAGATGAGAACGATTGGGAGGGATGGCAAGCTTTGACGAGCGAGCTTGGCTCTAGATGCCAAATTGTTGGAGATGATTTGACTGTTACTAATATTTCACACCTTCAACGCGCAATTAATGATAAATCAATGAATGCCATTTTAATTAAGCTTAATCAAATTGGATCAGTCTCTGAAACAATTGATACAATTAAACTGGCAAAAGCTAATAATTATGCCGCTATTGTTTCACATAGATCTGGAGAGACTGAAGATGTTACCATTGCAGATTTTGCTGTAGCGATGGGAATGGGCCAAATTAAAACAGGTTCTTTATCAAGGACAGATCGCATTGCAAAATATAACCAACTACTTCGCATTGAAGAAGCGCTTGGTTCAAAAGCAAAATATCCAGGGATTGAAGTTTTGGGTAAATCATGATTAAAAATAGAAATTCAAAAATAGCTAAAAGAAAAAGTTCTAAACAACTACATAAAACTGATACTCAAAAACGTATTATTCGAACTATACTTACAATAGGTGCTTTAACTCTTATAATCATTTTCTTTTTTGGAGATCATGGACTTTATCAGCTCTACACCTTAAAAAAGGAAAGAGTCCAGATTCAAAACCAAATCAATAATCTTCGAAAAGAAAAAATTGAATTAGAAAATGAGAAAACAAAACTACAAACAGATTATAAATATATTGAAGAGCTCGCTCGCGAAAAGTACAGAATGGCAAAAAAAGGTGAAAAGGTTTTTAAAGTAATTGAGAGAGAAAATGATTATTAATCTTTTTTTATATTCTTTCCCAAATGTTTACTGTAAGTAAATAGTTTATCTTTTTCATCTTCTGTCAGGGAATCAAATCCAACATCACTTACTTTATCTAACAACTGATCTACATTTGCTTGAATGTTAGCTAGGCGCTTTTCTTTTTTTATACTCTTATTGTACTTTATGTTAGCCAGATAAGAATTTAACAATAATCTAGATCTCTGAATTATCCATGTTGACTTCAAATATATAAACCCAATCATCATACCTGATAAATGAGTAAGGTGACTAATGTTTGAGCCTGAATAGTTCAGCGATGAAACAAAAGCCATTAACCCAAGAAAAATAACAAAATATTTTACCTTCACTGGTAAAAGAAAATATATCAAAACTTTTCGATTAGGAAACATAAGTCCATAGGCCAATAATATTCCGTAAATCGCTCCACTAGCTCCAATTAAAACTGCGCTACCACTAAAATTAAATAAAAGCCATATTAAACCGGAACCAATGCCCGTAATAAAGTAAAATTTCAGGAACTCACTTCTACCCCATATTGACTCCATTTCTGACCCAAACATCCAAAGTACAAACATATTCATAAAAACATGGAAAAAATCACCATGAATAAACATATAGGTAAATGGTTGCCAAATCATTGGCCATACATTGTTAGAAGACAATCCAAATATTTGGGCTAGGTCAAATTGTGATTGAGCAATATATCTTAATAGAAATAGTAACGTGTTTAAAGATATTAATATCTTTATCGCATCTGTAAAATGTCGCTGTTTAAAGGCAAGATTGCTAGATTCTGATTGAAATTGATATCGCATATTAATTTGTTAGTTTTATAATTTTATATTTGCAATGATTCAAATTGTTTCGCATTTTTTACAATTAGATAAAATCTAATATTAATTTGAGAGTATTTCCCTAAGTATTTTGAGCGATTTTAAATTTTTAATTTCCTCAAAATGTATACCTAGGCAAGTATTCAAATAATTACTAATTACTTTTCGGTCTTTTGCTGTTATTATAAAGTTCTTATTTATTTCTCTTTCACCTTTTTCAAAATAATTGAAGATTTCTTTTGAATTTGGTCCTTCATATGGGTTTGGCAAGGGAACAAAATCTAATTCGGATTGTTCTAAATCTGGCTTGAAACCTAAAAAGGTTAACAAGCTATATTGGTAATGCCAATAGATTAAATTTAACTGATTATTCGAATTTTCAACCCCCTTTAACGAGCTATACAATTCATCATAAAGATTATTATGAGAATCATTATCTGTAAGGCATTTATCCGTTAATTCAATCATCCCCATCACATAAGAAATTTTTTTTAAATCCTTAGGAATATTACACCAAGAATGATTGAAGGATGCTTTTGATACCGTCTGGAGTCCTCGATTTTCTTTGAAATAAAAAACTAAATCTAAACAATTTCCTGGTTGAAAATAGGCACCCATTGGAGATTTTTTTCTATGTGCACCATGAACTATAAAGCTAACTTTACCTAAATCTTTAACAAAGCATCTTGCAATAAGACTTGTTTCGCTATAGGGAAAGCGCTTTAAAACAATTGCAACTGATTTTTTTATCATTTCCTGATAAAATTAGTTAATTATTAAATTTTACTAAAGATTAATAGGCTTTAGCAAAAATGACTTCATGCTTAGCCGGCTTACCAGAAAAAATGCAATTTAGACCTTTTGTATTTTCGTCAAATGGAATAACGCGAATAGTTGCTTTAGTTTCGTTCTTAATAGCTGTTTCTGTTTCAGATGTACCATCCCAACCGCAACGAATAAAGCCTCCTTTGTTTTTAACTATATCCTTGAATTCAGCATATGTTGAAGCAGTATGAGTATTATTAATCCTGAATTGTTTTGCTTGTTCAAAAAGATTATTCTGAATTGAATCAAGTAAGTCTGGTATTAGGCTAACTATATTTTCTTTTTTTACAAATTTCTTTTCTCCTGTATCACGCCGAGCAATGACAACTTGAAGCTTTTCAATATCCTTTGGCCCTACTTCTAAGCGAAGAGGAACTCCTTTCATTTCCCATTCATTGAATTTAAACCCGGGACTTTCTTTTCGCCAATCTTCATGGATACGAACTCCAATATTTCGAAGCTCTAATAAAATTGGTTCTAAGTATTTAGTTAATATCTCTTGACTATCTTTATCCTTAAAAATGGGCACAACAACAACTTGGTATGGGGCTATTTTAGGTGGTAAACGTAACCCTTTATCATCGCCATGAGTCATGATTACAGCCCCCACTAAACGTGTGCTTATTCCCCAGCTTGTTGCATAAACCATTTGTTCTTTATTCTCTTTTGTTTGAAAGGTAACATCAAAAGCTTTTGCAAAGTTTTGCCCCAAATTATGAGATGTTCCCGCTTGAAGCGCTCGTTTATCGCCCATAATAGCTTCGATGCAATACGTTCGATCTGCACCAGCAAATTTTTCAGATTCTGATTTGAAACCCGTATGAACTGGCATCGCTAGATAATCTTCAGCTAGTTTGCGGTATAATTCTAAAATCAGCAAAGTTTCTTCTTCTGCTTCTTCTGCTGTCGCATGAGCTGTATGGCCTTCTTGCCATAGAAACTCTGTTGTTCTTAAAAAAAGCCTAGTTCGCATCTCCCAGCGAACTACGTTTGCCCACTGGTTTATTAATAATGGTAAATCCCTATATGATTGTATCCATTTTTTATACATAGACCAAATCACAGTTTCGGAAGTAGGTCTTACAATAACTTCTTCATCAAGCTTTGAATCTGGGTCGACAATAATCCCTTTTTTGCCATCTGATTTCAATCTAGTGTGTGTGACAACAGCGCACTCTTTAGCAAAGCCCTCTACGTGTTCTGCTTCTTTTGCTAAAAATGATTTTGGTATAAATAAGGGGAAATATGCATTTACGTGGCCGGTTTCTTTAATCATTTTATCAAAAGTATCTTTAATTAACTCCCACATAGAAAACCCATAAGGTTTTACAACCATAGTACCTTTCACTGGGCCATAATCCGCCAAGTCTGCTTTAGTAACTACATCTGTATACCATGTATTATAATTTTCGCTTTGTGGTGTTACGCCTTTTGACATGTTTTACTTTCAATATTATTATTAGAAATTAGTGGCTTAATAAAGGTCTTACAACGGAATTTCTAGATTGTATTGATTGAGTGTCATATGCTCTAGACATTACTTTCATACGGTTAGCATTAATGAAGGAGGCACTTTTGAAACAAAATTTTATTCCAAAAAGCTTAATTATAGTTTTTGTTTTATTTGGCTGTGAATCTAATAAGGCAGATTTAATTATTGAAAATGGTAATATTTACACCATGAATGATTTAAATCCACTTATTGAATCTGTGGCTGTAAAAAATGGTAAGATAATTGGTGTTGGCTCAAAGCATAACATTAAACCTTTCATAGGCAAAAAGACTAAGATCCTAGATTTAAAAGGTTCTACAATGACACCTGGGCTTATTGAAGGGCATGGTCATTTTATGGGACTCGGATATGCAAAAATGAGACTGGATCTTTCTACTGTATCAAACTATGATGAATTGGTAAATATGGTTAGTGATGCTGTTTCAGAGGCAAAGCCAGGAGAGTGGATTTTAGGTAGAGGTTGGCACCAGAGTAAATGGGATATCAAACCATTAGATCTTGTCAAAGGATTCCAAACTCATAATAAACTTAGTGAAATTTCTCCCAATAATCCTGTATGGTTAAAACATGCAAGTGGTCACGCTGCTTTTGGAAATGCTAAAGCAATGGAAATTGCTGGAATTACATCAGAAACTGAATTTGGGTTTGGTGGTGAAATAATTAAAGATCTACAAGGCAATCCTACTGGTATTTTTAATGAAAGAGCTCAAAGTATAGTAAGCAAATATGTTGAGTCAGAAGGAGAAGGAAGCTCCCAACAAGCATTGCAATTAGCTGTCCAAGCATGCCTTGAGAATGGCATTACCTCCTTTCAAGATGCTGGCTCAGGTACAAATTCTATAAAGGCTATGAGACGAGGCCTTAATGATGAAAAACTAAGAGTAAGACTTTATGTTATGCTAACCAGTGGGAATCCTGAACTACTTAAAGATTGGTATAAGAAAGGGCCAGAGATTGGTACTGGCAATGATCATTTGACAATACGTTCAATAAAACTAAATGCGGATGGCGCTCTTGGTTCAAGAGGGGCTTGGCTATTGGATGAATATAGGGATCGGCCCGGGCATTTTGGAATGGCTACACAATCTATGGAATACGTTTATGAAGTATCAAAAAATGGCTTAGTAAATGGTTTTCAAGTAAATACGCATGCTATCGGTGATAGAGCTAATAGAGAAGTATTAGATCAATACCAAAAAGTTTTTAATGAGCATCCGGAATTAGCAATAGATCATCGTTGGCGGATTGAACATGCTCAACATATTGATCCTTTAGATATTCCACGGTTTGGGAAAATGGGAGTAATCCCTTCAATCCAAGGTATTCATATGTCTTCTGATAGGCCATGGGCAATTGATCGACTTGGGGCAAAACGAATAATAGAAAGTGCTTACGTTTGGCGAGACCTAATTAATTCTGGATCAATTATTATTAACGGAACAGATGTTCCTGTTGAACCTATCAATCCAATCGCTTCTATTTATGCAAGTTCAACTCGTCAAACTTTAAAAGGCAGTCCAATCGGTGGCTACGAGCCACATCAAAAGATGACTCGTCTAGAAGCTTTAAAAAGTTACACGATCAATGCTGCCTATGGTGCTTTTGAAGAAAACATAAAAGGATCTATAGAAGTGGGCAAGTATGCTGACTTTACTGTTTTTTCTCAAAATATTATTACTGTCCCAAACAACCAGTTACTAAACACTAAAATTCAATATACTATTATAAGTGGTAAAATCGAGTATAAAGCTAATTGAATAGTCAAAAACAAGTAAGATCTCTTCATCAAAGAAAATATCGTTCTTTGAGTAATCAATTTATAATTGAAGGAAGTCGATCTATTGCTTCAGCTATTGATGCAAAAGCTCAAATTGAAAGTATTTTTTATACACTTGATTTTTCAAAAAAAAATCCATCAATGATAGAAATGGTAAATAGTATTCCTTCGAAAATAGTTTCTTCAAAGGAAATTGATAAGCTGTCGCCTTCTATAACGCCATCTGGTATCCTAGCCGTTTGTAAAATTCCAAAATATCAATCATTTAATAAAAGTAAAAATATCATCTTTTTAGATCGCGTATCAGATCCAGGAAACTTTGGAACAATATTAAGAACAGCTATATGGTTTGGGATTGATCAAATTGGTTATTCTAGCGGCTCAATTGACCCCTATAATCCAAAAGTAGTTCGAAGTGCTATGGGGGCTCATTTTAATATTTCTTGGCTCGGCGAATTAAGCTTAGACCAAATCAAAGAATATAAAATATTAGGTGCTGACCACCGTGGAAAATCAATAGAGTCAATCAACCATGATAATGAAAAATGGGCATTAGTGATGGGGAGTGAACCGCATGGATTTTCTAAAAGTACTCATTCATACTTAGAAGAATTAGTTGCTATTCCTAAAATTGGTAAAGGTGAATCTCTTAATATTGGCGTCTCAATGGGTATTTTATTGTATAAATTGACAACATAATGGTTTGCTTCTCCATTAATAAAGAATGTGGTAAATTTAGATAGTATGGATAGAATAGATTTAGAGAACCATGAAGAACCAGACCCTCTCAGTACGATTCACATTCGGGATTGTTTTATTATCAGTCCTTTCTGCGCTGATCATCGGATCAATTTTTGGCGCATTAGATCCTGCTATCCTTTCGGGCGCTAACCCTGGATTAGCTACTTACCTTGCTATGTTTATTGGGCAAGCATTCCTAATAATACCTGTTCTTTTTTACCTTAAAAGAAAAAAGTTTAATCTTTTCGATTCATTGCGTTTGAATTTTGTTTCTAGCAAAATCATTTATGCGACGGTTTTCATTTCAGTAGGTGCTATGATTCTATCTGATGAAATAAATATTCTTGTGGGCATGATAATTCCTATTCCAGATTCTTTCTTACAGATAGAGACATTACTCAGACCTGAGAATCCTTTTTCTTTCGCTCTACTTATATTAACAATCGTTATTATTGCTCCCATAGGTGAAGAATTACTATTTAGGGGTTTTTTACAGAATAGCCTAGAAAGAGCCTGGAAAGATGTAACTCGCGCAATTTTATTTTCGAGCCTTTTCTTCGCTGTAATTCATTTTAATCCTTTTTGGATAATTCAAATATACTTTCTTGGTGTTTTATTGGGGTTTCTTGCTTGGAAAACAAATTCTATCATACCATGTATAATTTTCCATGTTATTATTAATGCTACATCTTTATTTTTTACTTCTATTGGAGATCGCATTGAACCTATTCTTCTATGGAATGGACATATAAATCCAATTTTTATCTTTATAGGTGGAATCTCATTTTGGTATGGCTTTAGACGCTTAAATGCTGAGGGAGTTGTTTAATATGAAAAAGGAAATGTTTAGTACTGAAATTTCAGTTCTACGTGACACTTTTCGAAGACTATTAAGGCGTCATGCTAAAACTAACATCGTTAAACTTATTGAAAAGACTCACCCTGCTGATATGGCATTAATATTTCGGTATTTTAATGATTTAGAGCAAGATACGATCTTTGCCATGATGAAGCCCTCAGAAAAAACTGTTGAGTTCTTAAATGAGCTTGATGAAGCCATTACTATCAGAATTGTTGAAGATGAAGACCCTGCACGGATTGCTGCTATTCTTGAAGAGGCAAGTTCGAATGAGCAAGCATATCTAATGGGTCTTGTTGAAGAATCATATGCAACATCTGTTATTGGTCTTTTCAAAGCCGAGGAGCAGGAAGAGCTTGAAGAGATGATGGCTTATCCTGAAGATAGTGCTGGAATACTTATGTATACCGATGTATTTACATTGCATGAAGAAACTCGAGCAAGAGAGGCTATTGCAGCACTACAAGATCAAGAAGAAGCTGAAATGGTTTTTTACCTTTATGCTATAGATAATGAAGGCGCTTTAACTGGTGTAATTTCTCTTCGAGATCTTGTGACTACTTCTGGCGATACTATGTTAAAAGATATCATGACTAAAAAGGTTCATGCTGTTCGTCCTGAAACTGACCAAGAAGAAGTTGCCAGAATTGTATCTCAATATAACTTTTTAGCCGTACCTGTAATAGACTCTGATGAAAAGCTTTTAGGTATTGTCACAGTTGATGATGTTGTTGATGTGATACGTGAAGAAGCGACAGAAGACTTTTTAAAAATGGTAGGTGCTGGAGAAGACAGAGAAATTCTTTTAAAATCTTCTTGGGAAAATGCACGTATTCGACTCCCTTGGCTATTTGCCAGTTGGGTAGGTGGAATTTTCGCAGCTTTTATTATTGGAGTTTTTGATAATGTATTACAAAACACACTTGCTTTAGCTGCATTTATTCCTGTTATTATTGGTATGGGGGGTAATATTGGTACTCAATCTTCAACAATTATTGTTCGAGGTCTTGCAACAGGCCGTGTCGGATTTGAAAATTCAGCCAAAATATTATTTAAAGAAATACGCGTTGGGCTTATTCTTGGCATCCTATATGGTATCCTTCTTGGACTATTTGCTATTTTTCGTTTTCTTGATATTTCACCTGTTTTAGGCCTTGTTGTTGGTCTCAGTATTTGCGCATCTATGATTATAGCTGCAACAATTGGATCATTGGTTCCTCTAATTTTAAATCGTTTTGATATCGACCCCGCAGTCGCAACAGGTCCTTTTGTAACGACTGCTATTGACATTCTTGGCGTCACTCTATATTTTTTAATTGCCGCCACCCTATTTAATACAGTTTAACAACTTTTATGACTAGGGGTTTACTAAGTCTATTAACAACAATTAGTATTTTTGGACAAACTTACAATGTTTCTGTTCACGGTATTTCTGTTGCTAAAGCAAATTGGAATTTGAAAAATGATAAGATTCAACTAAAATACAACACAAATGGTATTGCTGATTTTATATGGCCAGCAGACAATATTTATTCAACTGTATTTGATACATTGAATTATAATTTTATTAAGTTTAATAAGAAAATAAAGCAAGGTGCTTTAAAGCAATCCATATCAATTCAGTTGAGCGGCGACTCGTTAATATATAAAAATGATTATAGAATTAGGTCAAAATCAATCCACAATCTTTTTTCTTTATTAGTCCTTCTACAAAAAGATTATACTATAGATCTTGATTCTAAATGGTTAAAGTTCGAGCATGAGGGGGTTTTATTAAAGGGCCGATTCCTTTCCGCTGGGCTAGATACGGTTGATATCAACGGTAAAAATATTGTTTGTGAACAATATAGGATGGATATTAAAAAAGAGAACAAGGAAGCATCCTTCTTTGATCAAACTGATAGGCTAATGAGTTATTCTGTTAAAGAAAATACAATTCGCCAAATCTGGGTGGAACGAAATGGAAATCGTCGTATAATCAAAGCAAATATTTTAGCTAATGGCTTTCCATTCAAGATAGATATTCAAAATGAGTAATACAACCTTTTACAAGACCTACGGAAAACATATTATCATTTGGATATTTATATCTTCTGCTATTGCAGTGGCTTTAAAGTTTGGAATAGACAAAAAAGTTGTAGTTTTTGGTACTTTGGTAATCGGTGTTTTCACTCAAGCTTTTGCAGGATTAGCCGCTTTATTAGCAGCTGTTCCATTAATTGGACCTTTTATTATTAAAGTTTTTGCTATTCCTTTTTTTTGGGTACTAAACGCATTGGGTTATTTTGTGGGCGCAGTCGCAATTAAGAAGGGTTACCGACGTGAATTTACTAAATCAAGAGTACTAACGTTGGCATTGCTTATTGGTATTATCATTGGCTATATCATCGGGCATTTAGTCCCAATGAGGTAAAAATATAATGAATATTCTAATTCTACATGGACCCAACTTAAATCTTATTGGTTCTAGATCTGCTGAGATCGGACAAAAAATCACAATAAATAAAATCAATACAGGTATTCGTCGTCACGTTAGAAATGAAGATTTTCAGTTAAAAATATTACAAACCCATAAACAGTATCATGCTATTAATTTTATTCAACGAAATCGAACTTGGGCAAATTATTTACTTTTAGCACCCATGGCCTGGGCCAGATATGACTATGCAATTCTGGATGCATTAAAAATATCAAAAATCAATACCATTCAAATTTTATTTTCAAATAAATATAGTGATGTAACTAAATCTAATTCAATTTTTTCAGAATTTTGCACTTCAACATTAATAGGATTGCCTGATAAAGTTTATTTAGATGGCCTTGACCATATCCAAAAATCTATCTGATTTTTTGCGTTATTATTTTTTAATCATATTATCAATATTTATAGGTTGTGTAAAGCCTATTCATAAGACGGTAAGTTTAACCATTGTGGTTCCTAAGTTTGAACCCACCTTGAAAATTTCTGACGATTTATTAACTGCAACAATAACAACGAATAGCAAATTAGTAGGCTATGATTCACTATCTTTAATCGCAAGTGAACCCATAATTATAAATAAACTTATTGGACTTGCAGATACGGTACTTCATGATTCTTCAGCAATCATGTTTTTGCCATTGCTATCTGAATCACTACCAAATGATATCCGTTCGAGACAATTAAACCATATTTCACTAAAAAATAATTTGGTGGTTATTAAATTTTTATTAGACACTACTGTGATTTCTTCCACAATTAGAGATATAATTACGAAGTATGAAGTTGAAAAACCCATTAACCCTTTATTTGATCGTGGTGGAACACTTCCAGATTTTAGTCAGCTTTTGCCTACTCTTACACTTACGCTACCTTGTGAAGATCTAAATATTCCTACGAGAGCTTCAAGGCTTCCGAATGCACCAAGATCATATCGATCAGGAATACACCGTGGAATTGATTTTTTTTCTAATTGGGGAACGTCCGTTAGGTCAGTTGCTGATGGTATAGTTATTCGCTCTGATCTTGGGTATAGTGAAGTAGATGCTGATTTTAGAGTAGAGATGTTACAAAGAGCTGCAAAACTTGATCGTACACCTTCAGATATTTTTAATGAACTACTATTAGGTCAAGCTGTCATTATAGATCATGGATTTAATCTTTTTAATGGTTTTAGAGCTATAACTATCTATGCCCATTTATCTTATATAAATAATAATATTAAGCCTGGTTACAAAATCACTCAAGGAGAGATATTTGGTAAGTCAGGTAACACCGGTACCCAACCAAGTACTTTAGGCACACGTGAAGAGTCCCATTTACATTGGGAATTAATCTTACAAGATCGACATGGAGAATATTATTTTGGGCAAGGGTTAGATTATAATGATCTAAAAAATTCTTTAATTAAATTATTTAAATAATTAAGACCGTGCTCGATTTAGATTTTCTTTAATTGTTTTATCATTAGGCAATACTTCCATCGCTAATTCAAAACATGTAATGGCCCTTGGACGATCACCAGACAAATAATAAACAGATCCAAAATAATCAAGAATTAATCCCCAACGTCGTCTAATTGGTTCTTCTGAATCTCCCATAGCTTCTAATTCTTTACTCAAGAATGCTTGAATTTCTGGATTTTGATACTGACTATAATGAAGGCCGGCTAAAGCTAAAGCCTTTATATCAATATCCTCACTTTGTACATATATTTTTATTTTTTCTATAATAGATTCATCAAGTTGAGTCATCCCAGGTACTAAATAGCGTTTAATGAAATAGGTTAGATTTGTAAACTGACCCATTGGATGTCTTAACTCTGGTTGAAGTAAAAGTTTCGCTGCATCATTACCCAGCATTGAATTCGTTACTTTTAAACGGTTAGCTATCGCTGGATGAAGTGGTTTTACCTGCCCATACCATTGATCAACATTTTGCTGCAACGAATTAACTGTTTGATCCACATGGCACTGACCACAAGCAGAGACAAACCCTTGCGATTCATCATATTTTGGGCGGGGAATAGAAACCGTATGGTCTGATCGTTCGTATTTAATCTCATTACCTATCGCAATATGCTGTCTATAAGGCATATGGCATGAAATACAGCTACTTCCTTCAGATTCAGGTGGATGATAGGTATGTGCTGCAATATCGTCAGATTTGGCGATATGGCATGATAGGCATTGATTGTCATCAAATCTATTTAATAATGCGGTCCGATTAATGTCTTGATAATCGTTGCTATGAGGATTGTGGCAACTAATACACGTCATTGCGCCACTTAAAAAACAATCACTATATAAATGATTTTGCTGGTATCCAAAAGTAGTAATTCTACCATCTAGTGCGTAGGGATTCTCATTACCCAACAAAGCCAGCTTTAATGAATAGAATTCTTCCAGTTTTTCGCCCGGCAAGTAGCCTACTTTTATTGGTGTTTTAACAGCATGGCATTGAAAACATACGTTCAAGCTTTTATTTGGGGACATTCCTATGAGACTATTTATTCCAACTGATTGGGCTTCATTTACAATTGTTGTTACAATTGCTGTCATTGATTTTATATGTGTTATTGCTGGACCATGGCAAGATTCACAATTAACAGCTAATGATGTAAATTCAACATTATAACTCTCTCCGATCTTAGTACTTATAATTTGACTCCCATGGCACTGTTGACAGTTTGATATATTCTCGACTTCCCCAAGCATTCTATGGGGTGGCCAATTATATAATTCATCTAATGAAATATCCTGATCGACTTTCACCCATTTTTCATTAGAGGACAGCTGAACAAACCACGAGTCTTCTGTAATACTATAATCAAATGGTAAAAAACGATATGAGCCATCAGGGTATTTAGCAAAAAAGGTTTGGGTTCCGCCACCATACATAAAACCTCCTCCAACGACAGACTCTACCGTAACTACTTTATCTATATTAGACTTTTTATCATAAATTCTAAATTGGTAGCGACCTTGATTGATCTCAGGAAAAACAATAACGTCTTTGAATTCAATTGGTTTGCCATCAAATGATGCCTTAACTCTATCAACCGTTGGCAATCCTCCCGCATTTGCATGGGTTGAGCTTGACCATTGTTCATATATATCAGGGTGACAGGATTGGCACTCTTTTGCGCCTACAAAATCTGACGATTTAACTTTATTGGGAGCATTGATAAGCGGTGAAAAAGTAAGTTTTATTTTTTCTTTTTGTTCACAACCAAAAAATAAAATTACTACCGTAAATAGAATAAACTGTCTATAGGGTATTGAATTCATATCCCCAAGTTAATGCTAAATGGATAAAAAAAAGCCCCGATCTAAAAAGATCGAGGCTTTAAATAACAAGATTTAATCTGTTTTAGAAACCAACATTCAAGGTAAATATTGTATTACCATCAAAGTACTTCGCAGGAATATATGCATAATCTATAGATGCATTAATTCCAAGAATCTTTTGAAGGTATACAGATCCACCAAATGAAACGCCTCCGAAAATATTTTCAATTTCAGAGTCACTCTCATCAATAGTTGTTGTTTTAGGATCGTCTACAAACTCAACAGATTCCATATCGGCTAAGAAACCAGCGCGAAGAGTTGCTAAACCAGGGAGGGTATAAGAACCCATAAGTTTTAGCTTATCTTGCTCAAAGTTATTACTCTCATAAGAGCCACTTACGTTAATGGCATTTGCGATTGTATAACTTGCGCCAAGTTCAAACAACATCGGTACGTCAGCTTCAGCTGGCTCAAGTTTATAAAATTGAGTCAAGCGATCACTTCCTACCGCAATTGCTTTATGCAATAGACCAGAACCTTCATAGCGCATTGGACGGCCAAAATTTCTAACAGCCACACCAACATCAAGTCCAGATACATTCAGAAAATCTGAGTATTGAACACCGGCATCAACAGTAAGGGCATTACCTTTTACTCTTTTGAAGCCTTCGCTGGTAGTATTAACCGAAAGACCCATTGATGTTTTTGCAGACATCATACGAGAATAGGTTAAGCCAGCTGTGAAGTTGGAAGGGCGAAATATTTCGCCAGTACCATCTGGTTCCCAAACAGTTGTAACAGGTATTTCACCAACATCAATATTACGTATAGTTACACCGAAAGCATTACTCCCAATCTTCATAGATGCTCCAGCATAAAGTACTGACATATCAGCAATGTATGACCTGTTAGAAAAAGATGTTTCTAAATTGCTAGTTGCACGAGCAACACCAGCTGGATTCCAGTAAGCTGCACCAATACCTGTGGCATTGGCAACAGCGCCACCACCAGTAAGGTACTTAGCACCTTGAGGAATTAACAACTGACTTGCACCGGCGGTACCATTACGCATACCGGCACCTGCTGTGCCTCCACCGTATAAAGCCGACCCTTGAGCCATTAGCGACCCAACTGATAAGGCCAACACGGAGGTTATTGCTACTATTTTTTTGTTTATCATTATTATTACTCCTTATGACCTAAAAGCGTTTCGCAAATTCGTCTTCGGTGACCATTGCAAACTTAAGGACCTTGGTTCCAAGGGAACCCATGTCAATATGAATGATGTAGACACCAGACGCTAGAGGGAAGTTATCAGAGTTTCTCATATCCCACTTCTGATACTGTGTTGTGGTTCTTTTCTTAAAATTAGAAACCATAGTACCTGCCATGTTGAATACTCTAAAAGTAACCTCACCTGAAGTTGGCAAATGATTGAATGTTACATATTTAGGCAGAGGCAATACTGAATCCGTACCTTCAAGATCATGGTAACCCATGTAAGGATTTGGAAAAACATTTACTTTCTGCACGTCACTTGCAAGATTCGTTGCATCAACTTTTGGTGCGGTAATTGAAAATACATCATTAGGCTGATTTGTTTTATTTGTGATAATTCTAACAACAGTCCCTTTATCCATTCCGGTGTTGTCACCAACGCCATCACCGTCAGCATCGTGACCAGTGAAAGCATCAATTGAACCATCAGAAACATCATCTAAATTCCAAACAAACCAAATATTACGTCCCATTAATTCTGGGCCGTAATTAGTGCCATAATAATCGGCGCCTAGGTAGTTACCGTTGGCATCTGGAGCACCACCGCCGGCTGCAATTGAAGCAGCTAGCCATGCTTGGTATCCAGCTTCACCCGGTGAAGTATCTTCTGGTAGACGTGAATAGATCCAGTCTGTATATGGATCATTAGCTCCACCAGAGCCTGGGCTATCATAAGGAACAAGTCCAAAAGCGTCATTTTCATCATAGTCATAGAACCATGGACAATATCTAAAGTCTAATGTTTTATTCCAGACCTCAAATCCAACACGGACAAGTGCTCCACTAGTGTATGCCGCATAAGCATAGTTGTCATCATCCCAAGTCCAACGATATTCTATATCGTTAGGAATGAGGTATTTCCAACCACTACCACGAATAATACGACTGATCATAGTGTCATAGCTACCTGATGAGGAGCCACCACCATGGAAGAACCAACCTTTACCGTCAGCTTGATTTACACGACCGGTATATGCAGTTGGAAAACCGCCCCAGTCCTGCGAACCCTGACAAGGTACTTCTTCGGTACAACTTCCATCAAGATTAGCTACCACTAAAAAGTTCTTGAACGCATTTGGAGGTCCAGTGACTTTAAACTCAAGACCATCCGCTGCTGGAAAACCAGGATCAGCAAATGTTGAACCCTGTTTATATCCACTAAGTATCTGCGAACCAGAAGTAGCATCAGTAACATTCCATAGTAAGCTTCCTAGAGTAGGAGAACCTGTTACGGTATCTTCTTCAAAAGAAACATTATAGTCATGCCCCGTTACCACACCTGGATCGAAAACTTGTACACGGCCTTGACCGTCACTAGTACCAGCACTATGCGTCATATCAAAATAATCACCCGAATCTACAGTGTAAGCTGTTCCTGGATCTGGTTTCTTAGGATACACAGTTACAACGGCCATTGATGATTCAAGAGATTTAAAAGGTGAATTTGCATTGTCTGGTAGATATGAATATGCACTTACACCAAAATAGTAAGGTCTATCGTTAGTAATCGGACGATTTCTAATCTTATCGTTCTTAATCACAACCACACGGCTAATTCCATTATCACTACCCACGTGAGCAGGTTTTTCAAGAATTAAACCCGTTGCTGGGTCCACTTCTTTTTCAGTAATAACCAGAACACCATTAGCTACGTCAAACGTATTAATGAGAACACCCTCAGAGCCCGAAGCTAATCCGTTTGGTAGTTGATAAACTTTATAACCTTCAAACGCAAATCCTTTATTAACAGGATTTTCTGTATTTGCATACGCTGAAGTTTGTGCCCAGTTAAGAGTAATATACCCGTCGCCTTCAAATGCAGATACACTTGGCGCCTTAGGAGGCGTTGGAAGTGAAAAGTTATTATCATAAGCGAACTGTGCAAAAATATCATTGTACTTCAATACCGTGACTGAAGAAAGGTTGTCTCCACCCATTCCACCAATTAAACCAAGAACAACTGTCTGCGTATCACCTAAAGCCATTGAAAACGGGCCGGTATTCATTACAAGACGACGGTCACCTGGCGGAAGTATAATTCCATCGATCCAGCCAGTGCCCGTTGTTGGGTCACCCGCAAGAACAAATTTCTCAGCTAATCCAGTTAGTGGATCAACGAAAGGTAATTGTGTTGGATATTCAGGTCGCGGCAAATAGCCTTCCATTAGGTTGAACCACTGTAATGTTCCCACATATACTCTCGTACTAGGGTCACTCACAGAAGAACCAGCTGCAAAGTATACAAAACTGGTCATACCCAGTGTTGTTTCTTTACCGCCTGGCCCAGTAGCTAAATTAGAGTCTGCATCAACCTTAGGACCTTCAAGAAAGTCATAACCTGCAGCAGGCACTGGACTACCGTAAGAACTAAAGAATTGATCGTCAAATGTATTACCATTATAGACGTAACCAAGACTTAAGCCCACGTCAGAGCCTACATAGTCATCGGTATAGTTCCCTAGGTCAGGATCAGACCACTGTGTAAAATAAACGGTGTCTAACTTCGCATCCACACGTCCACCAGGAAGACCAACATATTCGATCTGCGCTTTTTTGAACATCATGCTTGATAGCGGGTTAGAGAATGGGAAATCATATCCCCATAAAGTAATTTGAATTTCAAATCCAATTGGAGGCGATCCCCAACCACCTTCAGATACACTTACCGGTATTCCACTTTCTGTGTATTCATCTGGTAGGTCGTTCGCAACGGTCCAGATCGTTTGATCCGCACCAGCAATACCAGGGATATCACCAACCCATGCTGAGTTTTCAGCATCCCATGTTGCAGGAGTATAAACTCCATCACCATTGACATCATCAAAAGGCGCACCTTCATCCGTTGGCCAATTGTTCCAATCTAATTCATATTGAGCTTTACCAGCCGCAGCTTGTGCTTCGGTTACATCCGCAGGTTCAATATTCTTAATGATTGCAACATCATTAACTAAATTGGCAGTATTCCAGTTCCTTCTTACACGCCAAACCTGTTGTAGGCGGTAATCCTCAGAATAATCCTTTGTAAGAACCTTGCCATCGCCGCCTCTAAGTACTTTACCAGCTTTAAGCCCGGTGTTATACATAGAACCGTTAACACGAACCTCAATCTCTCCACCGTCGTCTACTCTAGCTCCCCACAGAATTCCTTCCGCAAAGATAACACTTCCCATCCCGATAGGATAGTTTCCGGCTGAGCCGTGTGAAGTACCATTCCAGGCGAAGAAACCTTGGTTCTCCATTTGGATCTTCCAACTATTAATGTTGAAAAAAGTTGCACTTGGACCATTATCAGCAGATTTTGCTAATCTGCTAGATGTTTTTCCTGCACTCTTATCTCCTTTTGGCGGTTCAGCTGATATAGCTGTTGCCAACAGAAGTGAGCCAGTAATTGCCCAAGTCAATGTTTTTTTAATGTTCATAAAATTCTCCACTGTTTTAATTAGCATCTTCAGGCCTCCTAGAAGGATACCTGGACACCCATTTTAACTTCACGAGGGATACCAAACATGTCAAAGCCATGATCATTTAACCAGTGATTTCTATTGGCTAAATTGATCTTTTGGTACATTTCGACATATTCCGCTCCGCGACCTTCAATAATTAACGAACTCAATGCTGGATCAGACAAGAAGCCATCATCATATGCATCACCTGTACGGTTATAAACATTAATGATATGCTGTGTATTCAGCACGTTCGTAATCGTTGCGTAAACTTTAAGGTTTGTTGGGCCGATCTGGAAAGTTTTATCCAGACCTAAGTCCAAGTTAAAGTAAGAAGGTGTGTTTGATGAATTTATTGCTTCCATTGGCGCTCGGTTACGAGGGTCATTATCTGAAAGCAATGCACCTTCACCTGCATCACGCTGGCCCATAGAGCCATCGGATTTAGTATAAGGGTGTCCACTATTAAAAGAAGCAATCAGGTTAGCACCTAGATTGTCCGTTATAATATTGCCTGTCCTACTTGTTCTATAGTCAAGGATTGCACTTGCTTGATGACGTTGGTCATAGCGGGTAGCTGAAATAGAAGTCGGCTTACCCCAACCTGACGTACCTAAACCTGGATAAGAGTTTGTACCTCTAACATCCTGAAAAACATAGTTGGCAAACAATTGAAAATTGCTTACACGGTTTGTTTTAAAGTCAAGCTCAATACCTGTAATGTTTGAAAAGTCTGAATTCACCCAGATGCCATGGTCTCTCATTTGGTAATAATTGTAACCAGGAGAGTTATCTGGCGTGTAAGTATCCTCACCTATTTGGTCCTGAGGATTACGAGTAAATACTGTAACATCTAAAGAGGCCACATCACCAATTAAAGTTCCATAACCAATTTCGAATTTGGTTTCTCTAACTGGCATTAAACCCCATGAAGATGCACCTGAACCGCGACTGCGATAGAGGTAATTCATAGGGGCCATTTGAACATATTTACCATAGTTCAAGTGGAACTGTGAGCGATCGGAGAGCGGGAAGCCAAGTCCAATACGAGGCATCAAATAACTCTGCGTTGCCATATCGTTAAAGCCATATTGTTCGTTATCTGGCGCTACAATCGTTCCATTTTTATCTATTGGGGGATTGTTATAATCTTTTAAGTCTTTATTTGCTTGATTGATTGCTTCATAACGAAGACCAACGTTAACAATAAGGTCGCCCGCTTCGAATTTATCATTTATAAAAGCTGAGAAATTCGTAGGGTTGCGAGGCTTATCATACTCATTTGCTAATGCAGATGAAGCATTCCAGTCTCTTCCTAGTGGGTCATACCCGATCCAAGAAGAAAGACGCGCCGTTACAATTTCCTGCAAAATACGGTCACTCTCATTAGCTACGTCAACATGAAGCGTTGAGTCTTGACCAATCTTTGAATTTAACGAGTTGATTCCGCTATAGCTATAGCGTCTATAATCATACTTTTTATACTCACCACCAATCTTTAATTCATGCTGACCCATCTGGGTAACAAATTCACCGTTAAAACTGATGTAGCCATCCTCACCTTTTGAATATCCACCACGACGCGCTCCGTCACGCTGAAAGCGAAAACCGTTAACGTTATAGTTTGAAGGCTCAACGTATCTATATATATCTGAGGTTGGATCTGCTCCAGGAGTTCCAAAGTGTTTTGCCCAGTTGGTGTCAACTGAAGCAACCGCCTCACGATCACCAAACTTTAGCCAATCTTGTAGCTTACTTGTGTGACCATCTTTAAATACACCTTTTTCTTTAAACGCCTTATCGTAAGATTCATATTTACGACCAACCGTACTAAAGTTTGCACGAATATAAGTATTCGTATTCAAAAAGTAGGTTGCTTTTGCATTGAACAAATAGTTTTGACCTGCATTTTCATGGCGACGTGTATTAAACATCCCCTGAACAGGCAAACCAGCACCTGAATAAGTATATGTGTTATATGATCCACCTAATCTAATTACGAGTGGATTCATATCTATCTGAAGTGAACCATTTAATTGTAGGTCATCTTGCTCATTATCAAAAGCATAAGAATCATTTGCTCCACGATAACCAGCTTCATCGCCAATAGCATGGCCATCTGCGTCCAAGCCTGGTGCTGAATAAACGCCATCACCATCAACATCACGGAAAACATAGTTACCCGCTTCTGACAATACAACCATATCACCAGAGTTGGTCAAACCACCAATCTTATCGGGGATTGGAGTCCCACCTGCAATAGTAAAAGGAGTAAACCATCTACTATTTGATGAATAGTTATCTGTGTGCTTCTTTTGAAACGCTCCAAAAAATCTAATATTATTACCAATTGGACCTGAGACTGTTCCTGTAATGTCATTGTCGCCTGTTGCAGCCCATAGATCTCCCCCTTGCATGCCTTCCATTAGAAGCGAGGCAGATAATCTGCTGCCACCTGTTTTAAGGGACTGCTGAACCATACCGCCATTAGCATTACCAATACTCGCATCATATCCACCAACTTGAACAGCTACAGCTTCCAATGCTTCAGGAATGGCGTTTGAAACAACCTTTCCACCAGCACCAGTCATAGATGCACCTTCAAGAGTATAGCCAATTTCTGATCCTCGGCTACCACGGATGTGCATTCCGTCATGCTGAACAACTACGCCAGCCTGACTCGCAACCATAGAAGTAACATTGCGGACTGCAAAGTTATCAATGGCTTCTGCGTCAATGGTTCTTGCAACGTTAGTCTGCGAAATCTCAATCAAAGGTTTTTCAGCTGTTACTTCAACTGTTTCACCTTCAACCGCTGCAACTTCCATCGCAAAGCTTTGATTTGTTGTTAGTCCAATCGTAACACGAACGTTAGATACAATTTGAGATTTGTATCCGATATAATTAACACGCAAGGTGTATATACCTGGTTGGACATCAAAAACATAATATGTTCCAGTTTCATCTGTAGCCGCACCAGTTGAAGTTCCTTCAATGATAACGTTAGCGCCAATCAAAGGTTGGCCATCAGATGTAACAGTACCACTAATCTTACCAGCTTGGTTCTGCGCGAACAGACCTGTGGTCATCATAATGGCTAAGAACAAGGTCGTGAGTTTTTTCATTACACTACTCCACTTATTGTTACTATTGTTTTAAAAAATTTCTTTTGAGAGGAGGTTGGCCAATATATACCTAGGACGTCAAGACGTACCTCTACCCCTCTTACCTCAATGGGTGAACATAAGAGTCTTTTATTGAACGGACCAAACTTTTTTTTAAAAAATAAAAAAGCTAAGTTTTTAAGCATCTTGAATCATTTCTCCTCGTGAAGATTTAAAAACAAGATTAATTAACCTTGCGTTCAATGTTTTTTTTATATAAAAACCATTGAAAATCATCAAAAAGTATCCATTTAAAAACCAAAAGTTTTCAAAAAATTGTTGTTGCTATATATATAAGGTGTAAAAAATCAAATACTTTGGCTAAATAAAAGGGAGAGAGCCATTAGGATCATGATGCTATTCTCAATAAAAGTTGCTTTCGTCATTGGAAGTTTTAAAGCAGTACCTAAACAAGCGCACTGAATATTTCTTTTTTGCGATAAAACTTTTGTAACGCCAATTGAGGTAACGCCAAGCATAGCTATGGTAATTATTATAATTGAGAATAATCCAATTCTAAATAAAATCAATATTCCAAAGGTGACCTCAATGAAAGGATAGACCCAACCATAAAAAGGTACTCTCATCGCAATTGGGTCATACATAGCAAATGATCGAGGAAAATTTTTATAATCTAAAAATTTAAAGAAACTAAAAACGATATAGAACAGGCCCATAAAGTCTAACATTAGCTCATTTGAATTAGGATTCGGAAAGTTTATGCCAATAGAGGCTATAGAGATATATAAGAATATTAAAAACAGTGGAAATAGTTTTTGCAAATCAGATTCTGGGAGATCTTCATTAACCATTGAATCTTTTGAGTCAACTTTGTTAATTAAGCTCGCCTTATAGCCAATTTTTGAGATTGCTTCCAACATAACCTCGACTTCCGCCCTTCCAGTAATATTGGCAACTTGACCGGAAAGACTAACCGTGACCTCATCGACGGCCTCTAGGTTATTTAAAGCTTGTTGAACTTTTGAAACACAGCTATCACAGTGCATACCTTGTATTGTTAATTGAACCAAAAGATCAAATCGCTACTGTATAAGCGTTACGCTATCACCAACAGAGACTTCCCCTGACTTCAAGACGCGAGCATACCAACCACGACGCTTCATTAAAGTTTTTATGAACGAAGCGCTTTTTTCTTTACCGACATAGGGTAAGTTATTCAAATTTGTACACGGATCGCATATCAATGATATTTCAAGGGTTACGTCTCTAATCTTAAGTCTATCGCCAAGGGCCATTATGCTATAATCAATATTTTTTAGCGTTAGATTTTCACCTAGATCGCCAGGGTTAACGGGCCAACCTTCATTATTTAATGCATCAAGGATATCTGTTGAAAGAATCATAACCGCCATGTCCGGGTCATTCTTCTTCTTTTCCTTCCTAAATCTGTTATAGTCGCCCGCCAGGCCCCATTCAGAGATTGTAGCTGTCTCAACCGGTATTTTAGGCAAGCCAACTTGTCCCGGAGTATCAGGCTTTACATTTATCTGAGAAATTGAAGTTGTCATCTTTTTCTTTTATTTAAGTTAATGAAATCATAATTAAGTAGATAAAAATTAGGTGTTCACTGTGATTATTAATAGTTAAATCAACCCTCAAAAATATAGATCTTACATTAAAAGAATATTAATTGTTCTAGTTTTGGATTCCTCCTTTTTTCACATAAAATTAGATGGTCTTTTTTAATCCTTTTAAATTCACTTGATCAAATAGATGTTAACCATTATTAATTATAGCAACTGGGGGCGCAGATAAAAACTGCATTTGTAACTGGTGGTTCTGGGCATGTTGGTGGCAATCTAGTACGGCAACTACTTAATAAAGGTTGGCGTGTAAAATGTTTAGTTCATAAAGATTTAAAGGCCCTTTCTAATCTAGATATCGAAATAGTTAAAGGAAATCTTTCAGATTCTAAATTTTTATCGGCAAAAATGGAAGGCTGTGATGCGGTATTCCATTCAGCAGCTTATGTGGCCGTTGAAAATATAAATAGCCCCCTAATGCATGAAATAAATGTCGTTGGAACAAAAAATATTTGCCAGGCTGCTTTAGCTGCTAATATTTCAAAGCTAATCCACTTCTCAAGCATACACGCCTTTCAACAAATACCAACCGATGAGCCTTTGGATGAGAAGCGCCCTTTAGTTAATAACAAAAATGCCGCACCCTATGATAAAACAAAAGCAGCGGCCCAACGTATAATATATGACGCCTGCAACAAAGGATTAGATGCGGTTATTCTTCACCCCACTGGAATAATCGGCCCGTTTGATTTCAAGCCTAGTCGAATGGGGAAAGTTTTATTAGATATTATGCAAAGAAAAATGTTAATTAACATTAATGCAGGTTTTAACTGGGTTGATGTAAGAGACGTAAGCAATACTGCTATTAATTGTATAACGGCTGGAAAACAAGGACAGCATTATATTCTTCCTGGAGAGTGGGCAACTTTTAAAGAGATATCAATAATGATCTCTAATCAACTTCATTTCAAAACAAATTTATTAACTTTGCCATTCTGGTCAGCATACCTAGCCCTTCCTTTCGCTTTTATATTTTCTAAATTAACGGGCGGGCGTCCTTCTTTTAGCCGTGGAAGCTTGCATGCTTTAGCTGTGCAATGTCAAAATATACCTGGAACGCTTGCAAAAGAAGAAATTGGGCATTTATCCCGGCCTTTGGTTGAAACTATAAATGATACAATAACTTGGTTTCAAAAAAATGCTAATTGACCATTGGCAATATGAATTAACCATCTGGATATGGCTATTAATAGCCATTAGCGCCTTTATCCTGTTAATGTTTGTTCGCGCACCCTATGGGCGTCACGAACGTCCTGGCTGGGGACCGCGCTTACCTTCTAGGCTTGGGTGGATAATTATGGAATCGCCGTGCATAATAATTATGACAGTTTTTTTGGGGATTGGTATGACCAAATGGATTGTTCTAGATCTTGCAGCAATTATTTTATATACTATGTGGATGGTGCACTATATTCATCGGAGTTGGGTTTGGCCTGCTCGAGCACAGATTACCGGTAAAAAAATGCCCCTTAGCATTGTGCTCTTTGCCGTCGCTTTTAATAGTATCAATTCATGGATCAACGCTGAGTGGATATATAGCCTCCATCATCCCTATCCAAATTCATGGATTTATAGTCCTCAATTCATTGCTGGCTTTATAATGTTTTTAATCGGGATGGGAATCAATATTAGGTCGGATAATATTTTATTTTCACTTCGACGTAATAGTATAGGCGATTATAAGATTCCAAAGGAAGGGCTTTTTAAATGGATCTCGTGCCCAAATTATCTTGGTGAAATTATTGAGTGGTGTGGTTGGGCATTAGCAACCTGGTCATTGGCGGGTCTATCTTTTGCAATCTGGGGTATGGCCAATCTTATACCAAGAGCGCGATCAAATCATAAATGGTATCTTGAGAATTTTTCTGATTATCCAAGTGAGCGTAAAGCTTTAGTCCCAAAGATATGGTAAAATAATAATTGCCATAAATTATATTTGATATGTAGTATAAAACACACGCGTAAGTAAAACGATAAAAAGTAGGAGAATAATATGCAAAAAGGTAGTGTAAATAAAGTAGTGCTAGTTGGTCACTTGGGTGGCGATCCAGAAACACGGTTTACCGCATCAGGTGCAGCCGTTGCCAACTTCAATGTAGCAACCAATGAGTCCTGGCGTGATTCTAATGGTGAAATTCAAGATAAAACTGAATGGCATCGTTGTGTTATGTTTGGCAAATCTGCAGAATTGGGTGGTGATCTATTAAAAAAAGGGCAACTGGTATATCTTGAAGGTAAGCTCCAAACTCGAAACTGGGAAGACAAGGACGGTGTAAAGCGCTATACAACTGAAGTTTTGTGTGAAATGTTTACCATGCTTGGTCGCAAAATGGATAATGGTGGAGAAGCTCAGGTCTCGCCTGGAACAAGCACTGATAGTGATGAAAATGATAGTGATGACGATGATTTACCATTTTAACCATTGATTATGGTCGCTGAATTAAAAGGCTCTGAGTTACTCGGAGCCTTTTTTACAGCTTTAATCATTTATCAAAAGCCCTAAACAATAGCTCTTCTTTTCTGTAAAATTGTTCTTTGTTAAAACTGCTTTTAGAAAGATTTTATGAATTCTGAAAAACTACAAGATAGCCTCAATCAATTCTGGGATAATGAAATTACTCCCTCCTTAATTGAATATATTAAAGTCCCAAATAAATCACCCGCATTTGATCCAGACTGGGAAAAATCTGGTCACATCGATAAGGTTTTAAAACTGGCCGTAGATTGGGCTGATAAACATCGGCCTGAAGAAAGCACCCTTCATGTTAAAAAGCTCCCCGGAAGAACTCCTCTAATTTTACTAGAGATCCCTGGAGAACGAGAAGGCAATATCCTTATGTATGGGCACCTAGATAAACAACCAGAGATGGAAGGTTGGGAAGAAGGATTGGGGCCCTGGACTCCCATTATGCGCGATGAAAAATTATATGGTCGTGGTGGCGCTGATGACGGATATGCTTTATTTGCATCAATTGGAGTAGTTAAGTCATTAAAAGAACAACATATAAAGTTACCTCGGATTGTAATCTTGATTGAATTTTGTGAAGAAAGCGGATCTCCTGACCTGCCTTATTATATTGATGAGCATAAAAATATCATCGGTGAAGTAGATTTGGTTGTATGTCTTGATTCTGGCGCTGGAAATTATGAACAGTTTTGGTCAACAGTATCACTTAGAGGTATGATTGCTTGTGAGCTTCGCGCTGATGTATTAACTGAAGGCGTACACTCGGGTAGTGCTAGCGGCTTAGTGCCTTCTTCTTTTCGAGTTTTAAAGCAGCTAATATCAAGAATTGAAGATGAGGCTACAGGAAAAATAAAAATTGCTGAATTACATTCAAAAATCCCTTTGCATCGCATTAAAGAGATAGAAAAAATGGTGGTGGCTTTAAATGGGAGCCCTGAAGCTTTTCCTTGGCATCAAGACATGATGCCATCAACAGAAGAACCTATAGAAGGAATGATGCGCAGAACTTGGAAGCCCTCTCTTTCAATCGTTGGTGTTGATGGCCTCCCTTCAATGAAAGATGGTGGAAATGTCCTTCGTCCTTTTACTGCATTAAAACTTTCATTCCGACTACCACCCGACATTGATTGTCATCTCGCAATGGATAGCGTAAATAAGATTCTCACTGAAGACCCTCCATATAGCGCTTCGATCTCAATTGACTGGGAAGAACCCGCAAATGGTTGGAACGCGCCAGAACTTGCGCCTTGGCTAGAGAATGCCATTCAAAAAGCATCCGAAACATTTTATGGGCGACCTGCTTTATCAATGGGGGAAGGTGGAACAATTCCTTTTATGGCAATGCTCGGCAAAAAATTTCCTGAAGCTCAATTCGTGATTACTGGTGTTTTAGGGCCAGAATCAAATGCCCACGGCCCGAATGAATTTCTTCATATTCCATTTGCTAAAAAGTTGAGTGCGTCCATCGGATTCATATTAAATCAATACCCGTCCTAAAATTTGAGCGCACGAACCAAACTTGACCTACTAAAACCTAGACCTAGATGGATTCGTTCATTGGTTGGATATTTGGCCTTTTTAGTTGGAATTATTTGTGCAAAAACTATTGTTCGTGGCCGCCATCATCTACCCAAAGAAGGTCCTTTCATAATAGCAATCAACCATTTTAATTATGCAGACCCTCCTTTTGTAATTTATGCCGTAAGACGACCAATTGATTTTTTAGCCGCCAGCGATCAGGTGATTGAATGGTTTAATTATTGGGCAATCTGGCTTTATGGTTTTATACCAACCAATCGTACCACGCTTGCGCCTTCAACAATTAAAAGCTCTCGTAAAATTTTATCTCAAAAAGGCATCCTGGGTATATTTCCAGAAGGCGATACTTTATCGGATGAACTCCGCCCTGCTAAGGGTGGTGTTGTATATCTATCTACAGCCATGCAAGTCCCTATTGTCCCAATGAGCATTTATGGGTTAAAAGATGTGATTTGGAGCTATATAGCTCAAGGTGTTCGACCAAAAGTTCTAGTTAGTTTTGGCAAGCCTTTTGGGCCTTATAAATTACCCGCCGACAAAAAAGAGAAGGGCGAAGCTTTAATAAAAATTGGAGATGAAGTTATGTGCAGAATTGCCGCATTGTTACCAGAAGACTCACATGGAGAATTTAAAGGGAATCCAAAAATTGAAGAATTTCGCATTCAAAATAATATGACTTCTTAATATCTTCAATAAAGATTTATAAATTAAGGAAATAAAATCGGGGGATATTTATATGAACCGCACAAAACCTGTACATTATTTGATTGTTATTATTTTGGCCATCGCATTTATGGGGTTAATGCGATCGCGAGCCTTAAAACAAAATACTTCGTTTGTTGATGGAAGCGCTAATCAACATATTTTAGAACAAGAAAAACATTTTAAGAACCTTCAACAGCTAACATTTAGCGGTGAAAACGCCGAGGCATATTTTAGCTCTGATAGTAAAAAAATTATTTTCCAATCTCATACTGGTGAAGGTTTGTGCGATCAAATATATATAATGGATCTTGAAACAGGCCTCACAGAAAGAGTTTCCAATGGTCAAGGTGTAACAACCTGTGCTTATTTTCAATATCCTAATAATGAAAAAGTTATTTATGCCTCTACTCATCTTGAAGATAAAGCTTGCCCTGCCCCTCCAGATTTTTCTCGCGGCTATGTTTGGAAACTTCATGAAGGATACGATATTTTTCGTTCAAACTTAGATGGAAGCGATATTGAGCAAGTCACTAACGAAGCTGGCTATGACGCAGAGGCAACAGTAGCAGAAGATGGTAGTAAAATTATTTATACCTCTATATCTTCCGGGGATTTAGAAGTTTGGACAATGAATTCTGATGGTTCAGATAAGCGTATGCTAACGAATAAACTTGGCTATGATGGTGGGCCTTTTTTTAGTCATGATGGTAATAAAATTGTTTGGCGAGCCTATTATCCTGAGACTGATAAGGAAATTAATGATTATAAAAATCTCATTAATGAAAGTATGATTCGCCCCATGAATTTACAAATTAGAGTTATGAATACAGATGGTACAGGGAAAATTCAAGTTACTAATAATGAGGGTGCTAATTTTGCTCCATTCTTTTTCCCAAATGATGAGCGGATTGTTTTCTGTTCAAATATGTCTGATCCTAAGGGTCGCAATTTTGATCTGTGGGCCATTAATATTGACGGGACCAATCTTGAAAAGATTACACATTATGATGGATTTGATGGGTTCCCAATATTTAGTCCAAATGGAAAATATTTTGTTTTTGCTTCCAATCGAAATCAAGTAAAACCTGGAGATACTAACATATTTTTAGCCGAATGGAAAAATTAATTTCTATATTATTATTTAGCTCTCTTATCTTTAGCCAAGGTGATGTCTTTTCTGCTATTCGTGAACAAGCACTAGAAAAAGGACTACCTGAAGCGTTTCTAATTGAAACATTCTCAAGTGAAAAAATAGCTATTCATAATGAAATCCTTGATAGATTTGCCAAGCCCTATGAGAAAAAAAGCTGGATAGATTATCGAAAACTATTTGTAACAAAATCTAGAATTTCAGCAGGCGTTAAGTTTTATAATAAAAATGAAGAAAGCCTAATAACTGTTGGCAAAAATGCAGAGGTAGATCTTTTTCTTATTTTGAGCATTGTTGGGGTCGAAAGTAATTATGGTCGCCATCAAGGGAAATATAATGTATTTAATGCTTTGTATACGCAAATATCAAAAATGCCACGTCGATCAAAATGGGCTAAAAAAGAAATGATCGAATACTTGCTTTATTGCTATAAAGATAACGTTCCTCCACACTCTATTTTAGGTTCATATGCTGGCGCTTTTGGTTATGGGCAGTTTATTCCTTCAAGCTTTAATGCATATGCAATTGATGGAAATGGTGATGGGGTTCGAAAACCTTATGATTGGTCTGATGTCTTTGCTAGTATTGGCAATTATCTTATTAAAAATGGATACCCCACTTCAGATCCAACCAATCAAGAAAAAGTATATAAGTCAGTATATGCTTACAACCATGCTGATAATTATGTAAAAGCCGTGATTGAATTACGGAACGAGTTAGAAAAATCAATCATTGTTGAATAGTTCTGAGGCTATTTTAGAAGTTCTAAATAACTTTCACAAACAAACCCACCTAAAACTGCGTTCATTTTCTTTTAATTAATGATTGACTTCAAAGTTCATTTAGAAAATGATATCGTTAGTTTAGTCCAGACTGAAGAAAATCACTTTGAAAGACTGTATACGGTTGGTGCTAATTCAATTATATGGGAACAACACCTAGATAAGGATCGATGGAAATTAAATAATTTTAGAAAATATATAGATGGTGGCCTAGATAATAAAGAGGGTTGTTTTACAATAATTGATAAAGAAATAAATAAGATAATTGGGACAACAAGATATTATTCCTTTAATCAAGAAGCCCTTTCTGTTAAAATTGGTTATACATTTATTTCTCAACATTATTGGGGTACCCATATGAACTATAAAATAAAGAAATTAATGTTGGATTATATTTTTCAATACTTAAATAAAGTATACTTTGATATTTGGGAAACAAACTATCGTTCTCAAAAATCTGTTGAAAAACTTGGTGGAGAAAGGTTGAGTTTAGAAAAAAATAACAAATATTTATATCTAATTGAAAAAATAGTATGGGGAAATTTTATTTCAACTGAACCCAAAAACTCTTAAAACCATTTTATTAAGGAAATGAGAAGTTGCAATGATATCTTCAAAATTCAGGTAAGGTTTCCACTCTACAATACGCAAAGCACCTCTACAAATTAATTGATAAAACCATCTCTTTCCCTTCTCTTATAATTATTATTTTTACAACTTCTTTAGCTTCTAATTCTTCTAAGCGGTACATATAGTCATAAACATTATTGACCTCTTTCCCTTTGATTGAGATTATCACATCGCCTCTTTTTATCCCTGCTTTATCTGCTGGCCCGTTTTTTCTTACTCCATCAATTTTTAAACCTTTTGAATCACCGCCATAAGATGGCATTATCCCTAATGTAACTTTAAAGTTACTTCTTACCTGCGTGGATTGTTTTGGCCCTGATTCCTTAAAAATTGGTTTTTGAGATAAACCGCTAAGGTTTATTGTTAAATCATATACAAAATCTGCGATTTGTTTTTCTCCTTCAATATTAATCCCTTGCCAGTCATCGCTTGGTTTATGATAGTCTGAATGTGTCCCCGTAAAGAAAAAAAGAACAGGGATATTATTCACATAAAAACTAGCGTGATCACTAGGGCCAAAACCTTCTGGGCTCATATTTAATTTTAACTTATGATTCTTGTTGGTCTCGCGAAGAATAGATTCAAAAATATTTGATGTCCCTGTCCCTCCCACTGTAACTGCC
>Ga0209403_10000729_pt1 | contig 46974 bp, 44 predicted proteins | sample ArcticOcean_MG_C_8_FD_187440 | JGI IMG/M metagenome (GOLD analysis project Ga0209403, IMG submission 187440) | Marine microbial communities from western Arctic Ocean - ArcticOcean_MG_CB11_86 (SPAdes) (version 2) | ecosystem: Environmental > Aquatic > Marine > Oceanic | place: Arctic Ocean... | reverse complement strand
GACACCACTGCCTCGGGCGTGAGTGCCAGCGTCCGCGCCAGTCGCTCCTGGGAGGATTTCAGCTCGCTCTCTCGTCCCTTGTGCGCTGTAATGTCGGAGAAGGATAACCGCAGCGCCGAGCGCCGCCGACTATTTCAGACATGATCTAGAGCCTCTGGTGTGTGAGCCAAAACCTCACACACCAGTTCGCTAATTTTTCTAAAAACCGAGCTGCCTAGAAAGCGTCTTGCGCAGCCGCAATATCTTCGAGATCAGCCCGGCTATATGACCCCAGGCTCCTGAAATCCAGATCCGTGTAGCTCTTGATCCACTGCGCAGCGATCTTGACCGCCTTCCGATAGCGAGTCTCCGCTGCGGCAAATTGAGCTTGACCGGCCTCATCAAGCTCCCCGGCCTCTTCTTTCATGAGGCGAAGGATGTCCTCCACCTCATCATGAAGCATCCCCTTGACCAGGGCGAAATCGTGGGCCCGCCCCGTCTCCTCGTCCTTCGCTCCATGGAGCACCCGTTGGGCGATCTGCGCCACCGACATCCTGCCCGTCGCCAGATCCTCCATCAGCGAGGGATGGATACCGGGCTTGCCGGCCAGACTGTCGATACCCTTTGCGCCCCTGCCGTTTAGCCAGCCCTCCAGATACTCGACGAGCATGCGGACGTTACGCCGGGTGCCCTCAATAGTGATGGGACCCTCAGGCACTGCAATCTCAACGGGGTAGTTCTCTGGGTCGTGCTGCTCGGGAGACGGGGTCCACCCCGAGCCTCGCAGATTCTTGAATGGGTCCGCTGCGGTCTGCATATGGAAAATATGGGCAGTCCACGCGCGAAGGAAACCCTGGGCTGCCTCCCACTCCTTGTCCGCGGTGATCGTGGCGGCCGCAGACTCGTTGACCTCGGCGTCACGGCTCGGCAGCGCCGTCGCCATACCACCGATCGGCACTGCGCCACGCTTAAGACAGATCGAAACCAACCGCCTGAATATTGTGGACAGGAATTTGGTCGTCTTGATGTCGACGCCAAACCTGTCGGGCCACACCGAGTCCGGGTCTGCCAGGACAAATTCGAAGATGCTGGCCTTGAAGTCCCAACGAGCGGCGTTCAGTCCCGCCGCGTATGGGCCGAGGGCATACAACGTCTCCTCCATCTGGTAAGCCATCGGTAGCGACTCCACTAGAGGAATCGCCCGGATCACAGCCGTGTCCGGCAATTCAAGCAGCTCAAATGTTGCGTCAAAGAACTCACGCCAGAAGCCAGCCTCTTTCGCGGACTCCATTTTGGGCAGGTAGAAGTAGACGCCCTGTCCTCGTGCAATCTGCGCTCGGCCGGCGTGGAACAGCGTCAACGCGGTTCCGAGAATCGCCGCCGACACCGGGCTGCCATCTATCGTCACATCGGGCTCGTCCAAGTGAAGACCGCGTTCCCTATGCATGAAAAAGGGAATCTCGCCTTCTTGAATACTGTAGTGCCTCCCGGTTGACTCGTTGATGAACTCCAACGTCCGGTTGGCAGCACCCAGCCTATTGCGAGCGGCCGTCACGGTGTCCACGAACCTGTGGCCGGCGGCGTCCTCGTCGTCGTCCAGATCTCCCACCGCGCGGGTCCCTTCAGGCCCCGGGTTCAGCGCGTTTATGAACATACTGGTAATCGACGCTGGCCCCGTTATCTCGATGCCCGGACGCCGAAGCTCTTCGGGCACAGGTGGAACCTGCCAGTCGCCGGTATTGATATCGGATGGAGGCAAATGCGCAGGCATGATCCCCTGCTCCAGGGCACGCCTCAACACAATGGCCCTCGCCCCCCGCAGATCGATCACCTTGTCGGCGAACCTGTCGTGTAGCGCCGCTAGGTACTCATTGAACGCGGGCGTGAACAGTTCGTCAGCACCCTCAACATCGGCAAATTTCACCCTTTCGATCGCAACCATCGAGCCTGCCTCCCGTGCACTGTCTGAAGCCAAAAACAGCCCTCATATTACCACACACCCCTACGCCCGACCCTATCGCCATTGACCATTGCTCTGGTACAATTGACACGGTTTTTTGGGGCAAATTCACGAGTTCGGAAGAGAGGACAGGAATGACTGTCTGCGCGATCCTAGGGGGTCAGTGGGGCGACGAAGGAAAAGGGAAGATTGTCGACTTCGTGGCGGAGCATGCAGATGTCACTGCAAGGTTCTCCGGGGGCAATAACGCCGGTCACACGGTGATGAACCCCCAGGGCACGTTCAAGCTCCATCTGGTGCCCGCCGGAATCTTCTGGCCCGAGGGCATCGGCGTTGTCGGTAACGGCGTCGTGGTGAACCCTGGAGCCCTCCTCGAAGAGATAGATGCCCTGAAGGTCCGAGGCATTGATCTCGCGGGCAGGCTCCTCGTGAGCGACCGCTCCCACCTGGTTATGCCCTATCACGCTAAGCTCGATGAGCTCGCGGAGAAGGCGAGGGGCGACCTGGCCATCGGCACGACCGGCAAGGGCATCGGCCCCGCCTACACCGACAAGGCCGCGCGAACCGGCATCCGGGCGGCAGACCTGTTGAACCTTGAGGCGCTCTACCCCCGGCTAGAGGCCGTCCTCACCCATCACAATGCCATCATCGAGAAGATCTACCAGGACACCCCCCTGGATATCGACGAAATATTCGAGAGTTGCAAGGAGTGGGCAGCCAAGCTCGGACCTTACATAGGCCCCGTGGAACATATCGTCTACGACGCCGCCGAGGCTGGGAAGATGGTTATCATCGAGGGCGCCCAGGGCATGATGCTCGACCTGGACCACGGCACCTACCCCTACGTCACATCGTCCCATCCAACAATAGGCGGTGCCTGCACCGGTCTGGGCCTCCTGCCGAGCCAGATCGACGTGGTTCTTGGCGTGTTCAAAGCCTACAGCACCAGGGTCGGCAGCGGCCCCTTCCTCACCGAGATTTTCGACGAGACTGGGGACAAGATCAGGCATCTCGGAGTCGATCCTGATGCACGTGAATTCGGGGCCACCACCGGGCGGCCCAGGCGTGTGGGCTGGTTTGACTCCGTCGTCGCTCGATACAGCACCAGGGTCAACGGCTACACGTCCCTCGTCCTAACCCGGCTGGACGTGCTCGACCAATTCGACACGATCAAGATCTGCGACAGCTACGAACTTGACGGCAAGCTGGTCAAAGACTTCCCAGGCAACGCGGCCCTGTTGGAGCGGTGCAAGCCCATCTACGAAGACTTCCCGGGCTGGGACGGCGTCACAGCCGGCGTCACCAAGATGGAAGACCTGCCCGCAGGCGCCCGCGCATATATCGAACGCCTCGAAGAACTTGTAGGCCGCCCCATCGACATCATCTCCACAGGCCCTTACCGCCACGAAACCATAGAGGTCCGAAAAATCTTCTAGGCGCTGCGCGCGCTTCGTGCGGGCGGGGCTGTGCCACTTGCCCGAACTTGGTGGAGCCCCGCGGCGTACGCGTTTGGTGGCGGTGTGCGCGCCCAATACGGGCGGGGCTGGGCACTGTGTGTAAACCTGGTGGTATTGCGGTGCCGCATGCGGTGTCGGCGCGACCTGCGATCAAGTGCTTCTCCCCTCCTCCTACCATGCTCCCTCGCGGCAATTCCATTGCGCCCCCTCTACCGTAAGGATCGAACCTCCCTCGCCGGCCACTAATCAGATCGTTGCCCTTACGTCCCTCTTTTCCGGTTGGGGTGTGCAGAGGGGCATCGCCCATCTGCCGGGTGTGTGAGGGTGTCCCCCACATTAAGAATCATTTCTTTTTTCCTTCTTTCCTTCTTCCAAATCAGAGCATCAGGGTGTATCGTGAATCCTGCCTTTTGTCAGATCTGAATAACAAACACGGTCACAGGAGAAATCCATGCCTACACAAAACTTCGCCGATCGACTGGCTTCCGGACAAAATATCCTACTCGACGGCGGTACCGGCTCTGAGCTTCAGCGGCGCGGCGTGAACATCGCCCGCGGCTGGAACAAGTCCGGCGACATAGGCCCTTGGTCCGCGGTCGCAAACAAGACGGCCCCGGACGCAGTCCGCCAGATCCACACTGACTACCTCAGCCTGGGCGCCGACATCATCATCAGCAACACCTTCTGGGGCAACCGCAGCCGCATGGCCGTGGCCGGCCTCGGAGACGACTGGGAGGAGTACACCCGCCTCGCAGCGGAAATCGCCCTCGCTGCCCGTGACGACGCCAATCCGGAAGCCTACGTCGCCGGTGGCATAGCACCCTCGCCTGGCCTTGGCGACTCCTACGAAGACCTGCGCGAACAGGCGGCAGTACTAGCGGAAATGGGCGTTGACGCCATACTCACCGAATACGTCGGCTCTGTCGCCAAGGTGCGTCAGTCAGTCCGTGCAGCAGCCCCCACAGGCCTCCCGCTGCTGCTGGGACTCTGCCACTTCGATGAGCAGGGTCGGCTCAATATGGACGGCGGCTCGATGGCAGATGTGGTCGCGGCAATCGACGACGAGGGCGTGCACGTGGACTCTATCCTACTTATGTGCAGTGCGCCAGAGGAAATATCGCGGACCATGCCAATGCTGCAGGACGCCTTCGACGGGCCGACTGGCGCCTACTCCAACGTGGGCTACGATGGCGGTGGCAAGGGCGATGATCCCGACCTTCAACTCAGGGGGTCAAACATAGGCGAAAACACACCGGAGAACTACGGCCGGTTCGGACAAGAGTGGCTAGATATGGGCGTGCAAATCATCGGAGGCTGCTGCGCCTCAACCCCCGACCACATCGCCGCCCTGGCACCAATCGTCAAAGGCACCTAGTCCGCTGACTCCCCGCTAAATAGGGGCGTGCAGAGGGGCTTGGCCCCCCGCGGGGTGTGTGAAGGTGTCCCTTTTTTCCGAGAATAGAGCGGGCGAAACTCCCTAGAGGGGTTTCGCCCAGCCCCTAGACAGGCAGGTCGATGTCGTAACTGTCCATTATCGGGTCGAACTTCGCCTTGAACGCGTCGTCAGGCTCCACCATAGGCAGCCTCGGTGATCCCGCATCGAACCCCGCCCGGTTCACCGCGTACTTAATGGGTATTGGATTCGTCACCCAGAACAGCGCCTGGAAGATCGGGAGCATCCGAAGGTGCTCCTTTGCAGCCAGCTCGATATCTCCTTCAAGGATCATCCCCATCATCGCCTTGATCTGGTCTCCGATGATGTTTCCCGCCACACTCACGATGCCGAAGCCGCCCACACACATCACAGAGAAGGTCTCGTCGTCGTTGCCTGACCACACCTTGAAACCATCCGGTGCGCCGTCCACGATCTGAGCGATCTGACCCGGGTCACTGGACGCCTCCTTCACTCCGATGATGCTGTCGATCTCGGCCAGGCGCAACGTCGTCTCCGCAGTCATGTTAAGCGAGGTGCGGGTCGGCACGTTATAGAGCAGCCCCGGTAGCGAGGTCGCTTCCGAAATAGCCTTGAAGTGCTGGTACAAGCCCTCCTGAGGAGGCTTGTTGTAGGCGGGCACCGTCAGTAGCAGCCCGTCGACGCCGACTTTTTCGGCTTCGATGGACAGGTCGATCGACCCGCGATGATAGTTGTCTGTGGTACCGGCGATCACGGACGCCTCGTTCCCGACCTCTTCCTTCACTTCCGCGAATAGCCTGATCTTCTCATCGGTCGACATCGAAGGCGACTCGCCCGTGGTGCCGCCTATGACAAGGCCATCGCTGCCTGAACTGATCAGCCCCCGGGCGAGCTTCCGCGCCTGCTTGTAGTCGACCTCTCCACCCTCGCCAAAGGGCGTGATCATCGCCGTTAGCAGCCTGCCGATCTCAACCATCGCTCACCTCCTAGAACTGTACAATTCCAAAAGCTCCCGACTACGCTGAGCCCTCACGCGGCAAGAGCTCTCTGCTCAACATCTCCTCGGCGATCTGGACAGCATTCAGGGCCGCACCCTTCCGCAGGTTGTCCAGAACCAGCCACATCACGATACCCTTCGGATGCGATTGGTCGCGCCGTACACGCCCTATATACACAGGGTCCTGCCCCGCAACGTCGATCGGCATCGGATACGCCTTCGAAGACGGCGCATCCAGCAGCTTGACTCCTGGCGCCTTCCCCAGCACCTCCGAGACCTCTTCTGCGCTCATCGGGTGCTCCAACTCCAAGTGGACAGCCTCGCTATGCGACACCATCACAGGCACCCGCACACACGTGGCAGACACGGGCAGGTCCGGCCGGTGCATGATCTTTCTTGTCTCAAAAACCATCTTCATCTCTTCGGTCGTGTACCCACTGTCCAGAAAATCCTCGACATGGGGCAGCACGTTGAAAGCAATCTGGTGAGGGTAAACGTCAGGTTGCACGGAATCTCCGCCAAGCACCTGCCCGGACTGTACACGCAGTTCTTCCTGGGCGGCGGCGCCGGTCCCAGAGACGGCCTGGTAAGTGGCCACCGTAACCCGTGTCACGCGGTTGACTTCGTCCAGGGGCTTCAGCGCCATGACCAACGGGGTTGTCGAGCAGTTCGGCGTCGATACGATGCCGCGGTGCCCATCCAGATCGCCGGCGTTGACCTCCGGCACGACCAGCGGCACTGCCGGGTCCATTCGGAAGGCTGAGCTCTTGTCGATCACCATCGCCCCGCGCTCAGCGGCAATCGGCGCTAGCTCTCGACTAGTGTCACTCCCGGCGGCGATGAAAACCAGATCCACCTCGCCCAGCAACTCCGGCGTCGCCTCCTCTACCGTCAACTCTTGACCATTGACCCGTAGCTTCTTGCCCCAGGAGCGCTCGGACGCGCACACACGAATAGACGCCGCTGGAAAGGCACGTGCCTCCAAAATACCAAGGCAAACCTGCCCCACGGCACCTGTCGCCCCTACCACCGCAACCTTCAATCCGTTCACAAATCCTCCCTAACGCAACGTAGCGCAAATGATACCCGTTATCGAGCACCGAAACTAGACTCCGCCCCCTAGACATTCATCGAACTTGGGCCTTCTTCCAGCCCCTCCAAAATAGGAAAAAGGGTATTGAGTTTTCAATATGAAGGACACCCTCACACACCCGACAAAGGGGCTATTCCCCTCTTGCACACCCCTTGATACAGCGCCAAGCCCGCCTAACAAAACGTGCGCAGCACTCCCATGGAAAGTTGTAATTGGACGGGGTGCAGCGCCGGTGCTAGACCGGGCTGGCAGTTGGCGGAGCTGAGGCTAGGGAGCCTACAGCCCCATCAGCTTGTCGAGACCTACAGTAAGCCCAGGACGGTTGACGATCTCGCGGACGGCCATCATCACTCCCGGCATGAAGCTCTCGCGGTTGACGGAGTCGTGGCGGATAGTCAGTGTTTGGCCGAGAGCGCCAAAGACCAACTCGTGGTGCGCCACCCGACCGGGCATCCGTGCACTGTGGATGGTGACACCGCCAGTAGTTCCACCACGTGTTCCGGCAATCAGCTCTTTCTCAGCGGCTGGGGCGGTGAAGTCTGCGCCTTTGCCCTCAATGGCAGCTTGCGCGATAGCAATTGCCGTGCCGGATGGCGCGTCAATTTTGGCCTCGTGGTGCATCTCAGTCAGGTCCGCGTACTCGAAAAAGCGAGCCGCCTCCTTCGCAAGATGGACCATCAGTACAGCGCCAACCGCGAAGTTGGGGGCGATGAAGATTCCCGTGCCATGCTTCTCGGCCAAAGCCGCTGCCTCTTCGTAGGCGGCGTCCTGGTGGCCGGTGGAGCCAATTACCACGTGAACCCCGGCGGGTGCGGCCTCACGCATGACGGCCAGAGCCCCATCCGCGTTGGTGAAGTCGACCACGACATCGGCGTCAACAAGAGCGCCTTCGACGGAGGTGAAAAGAGGCACGCTCCCTGAACCGTCAGGGAGCGTGATTGAGTTCGTATCGGCATACAGATCAACGGCGCCGACCGGCTCGAGGCCGTCCTCGTCGCACAGAGTCGACAGAACCTGGAGTCCCATTTTTCCAAGAACACCCTGGACTACGACCCTGATCGACGCCATCATCTACCTCGAAATTTTACCTGCGCGGACCGCGATCGCGATCACGCGGGGGACCCGACCTGGAGCCGCCACCCTGAGGTGGCCTGTCGCGATATCCGCCCTGTCCGCCCCGACTGTCGCCGCCTCCATCGCGTGGTGGACCGTCGGAATCTGAGCCGCCGTCCTGATCACCGCCTTGCAGTAGGGATCTGCGGGACAGCGCGATACGTCCCGAGTGGTCGACGCCTATGACCTCGACCTCTATCTCGTCCCCAAGCGCTACCACGTCCTCGACCGTCGGAACGTGGCGATCTGAAAGCTCGCTGATGTGAACCATCCCGTCCGTACCGGGCAGGATTTCGACAAAGGCGCCGAAGTTCATGATCCGGACGACCTTCCCCGTGAACTTGTCGCCGACCTTCGCCTCTTTGGTCAATCCTTCGATGATGGCCACGGCCCGCTTCGAGGCATCCGCATCCGAAGAGCCGATGGTCACAGTACCGTCGTCGGCGATATCCACCGTTGCCTTGGTCTCTTCGACGATGGCCCTGATCGTCTTGCCACCTGGCCCGATGACCGCGCCAATCTTGCTAATGGGGATGCTGATCCGAGTCATCCTGGGGGCAAATTCGCTCAGATCGTCCCTAGGGGCCTCGATAGCCCCTAGCATAACTTCGAGTATCTCCATGCGGGCGTCTTTGGCCTGCTCAAGCGTCGCCTCGATCACGTCCCAGCCAATAAACCCGATTTTAATATCGAGCTGGATGGCAGTGATTCCTTCAGAGGTGCCAGCGACCTTGAAGTCCATGTCGCCGAAGTGGTCTTCCATACCCTGTATGTCCGTCAGGATGGCAAATCGTCCGTCGTCGCCAGTGACCAGCCCGACGGAGATGCCTGCTACAGGCCTCGTGATTGGCACACCAGCGTCCATGAGCGCCAGAGTGCAAGCGCAAACGCTAGCCTGGGAGGTGCTGCCATTGGAGCTCAGCACGTCGGCCACCAGCCGAATCACATACGGGAAATCTTCCTCGCTGGGAATCACAGGCAGCAGTGCGCGCTCGGCCAGCGCACCATGTCCGATCTCCCTGCGACCGGGGGAGCCAACACGGCCCGTCTCACCGGTACTGAATGGAGGGAAGTTGTAATGCAACATGAAACGTTTTGAGTCGTTGGGACTGAGGTTGTCCAGCCTCTGCACATCACCCGAAGAGCCAAGAGTAGCAACCCCAAGCACCTGGGTCTCACCACGCTGGAACAAGCCTGTGCCGTGGGTCCGCGGGAGTATGCCGGTGTCTGCGGAAAGTTCTCGCAGGTCCTTCACACCGCGACCGTCGGGGCGCTTGCCTTGATCGAGGATGCGAGCACGGAACTCGCGCTCCAGCACCGCCTCGAAGGCGTCCTTGACTTCGTCATCCATCTGCTCGGCAAGAGTCGCCTTGACGGCATCGAGACGCTCGGCCTGATCGGCTTTGCCGTTGCTCTCATCAAGGGCTCGCGCGATACCGTCTCCAATGATTCCGCTCGCCTGCTCAACAGCCTCGGGCGATACGCCACCAGTGGTGAACCCGACCTTCTCGACTCCCAGCTCGCTAACGATCTCTTCCTGCAGAGCAATGATTTCGAGATTTGCGTCCTGCGCAAGCTGGATGGCCTTGAGCACCTGGGCCTCGGAAAGCTCGCTCGCTCCAGCCTCCATCATCATGACCCCATCTCGGGAGCCCGCTACGACCAGGTCCAGTTGGCTGCCTGCCAACTGCTGGTAGGTCGGATTGATCACATACTCGCCATCGACAAAGCCAACTCGGGTAGCCCCGATGGGGCCGCCAAACGGTATGTCGGACATGCTCAACGCAGCCGAAGCGCCGTTAAGCACCAGCATATCTAGGGGACTTTCCTGGTCAGCGGAAAGTGCGGTGGCAATGATCTGGACCTCATTGCGGAAGCCCTTCGGGAAAAGGGGACGCAACGGCCTATCAGTCAATCTGTCAGTCAGAATAGCATCGAAGCTGGGGCGACCCTCACGACGGAAGAAGTTCCCGGGAATCTTCCCTCGGGCGTAAAGCCTCTCTTCGAAGTCGATCGTCAGCGGGAAAAAGTCGATACCTTCTCTGGGCTTGCTCATCGTTGCAGTAACAAGAACTGCGGAGTCGCCGGTTTGCATCAGCACAGAGCCGTTGGCTTGCTGCGCAAGCCGACCAGTCTCAATCACAATGTCGCGTGTGCCTACTTGGCGTTTAAAAACGGAATGGGACATAGAAAACCTCAACCTCCTACGGGGTACAACAAGAAAAATAGTCCCGCCGTCGGGACTATCTCCTCAGTCCAAGCTTGGCGATGAGCGACCGGTAACGGCCCACATCCTGCCCGTTGAGGTACTGGAGCAGCCTTCGACGGCGCCCCACCATCTTCAAGAGGCCACGACGAGTTGATTCGTCGTGTCTGTGGATTCTCAGGTGTTCGGTCAACGCGTTGATACGAGCGGTCAATACAGCTACCTGCACATCGGCAGACCCAGTGTCGCCCTCGTGCTGTTGGTAACTCTCAAGAATCGGCAGTTTTTCTTCTTTGCTTAGAACCATTTCTCTCTTCTCTTTTGCTCTTTCACGAACCTACAAGATTGTAACACAGCAATCTATGGCCTTCAATTATAGCTTGGCCCCTGCCTTGACCAGTCTCCTGCCCTTGGACGACTGTTGCCGTATAGTGCCTCTCCATCTCAACGTCGATCAGAATTTTACCGTCCAAATACGTTATGCTATAATTTCCCGTCGTGTGTATGTTGTGTGTATTTGGATTACGGTCGACCCAAGGGAGAAGGTATACATGGTTGAACAGGCTGAACAGGAACGAGCCACCCCGGCACCCCCTCAGACCACTATGAAGTCGCTGCTGGAGGCCGGTGTTCACTTCGGACACCAGCGTCGGCGCTGGAACCCGAAGATGAAGCAGTACATCTTCGCCCACCGCAACGGTATCCACATCATTGACCTGCAGCAGACACTCCACTATTTGGAGCGCGCGGCCAAGTTCATTGAGGACATCGTCGCCGATGGCAAGCAGGTCATCATGGTAGGCACCAAGAAGCAGGCGGCCGACACGGTCGTGTCTGAGGCAGAGAGAGCCGGTGCCTATTACATCGCAACACGATGGCTAGGCGGAACTCTCACAAATTTCAAGACGATCCAGGCCCGCATCGACTATCTGGTCCAGCTCGAGACTCGCAAGGAAAAGGGCGAGTTTTCGGTCCTCCCTAAAAAGGAGGCATTAAAGCTTGAGGAGAAGATCGTCAAGCTCAACAAGTTCCTCTCCGGCATCAAAGAGATGACCGAGATGCCCGGCGCCCTATTCGTAATAGACGTCGGCAAAGAGGCCATCGCAGTCGCCGAGGCCCGCCGAGTTGGCGTGCCCGTGGTCGCTCTGGTTGACACCGACTGCGACCCCTCGTACATCGCCGCACCCATCCCCGGCAACGACGACGCCATCCGGTCTATCAGACTTGTCGCGAGCCGCATAGCTGACGCTATTATCGAAGGCAGGAACCGCCGAGATGCCGTCGAGACAGAGATGGCACAGGCAGCCGAAGACGACGAGGAAGTGGTCGTCGACACCGGTGATGTGCCGGTGGTAGTAACTACGACAGCAGCGCCGGTTGCCGAGGCACCGGTAGTCGAAGCTCCAGCAGTCGAGGCCGAGGCGGAAGTGCCCGACGAGACCAAGCCAGACGCATAGGAGACGAATTGGCCACAACTTTAGATCAAATTAAAGATCTTCGAGCCCTCAGCGGTGCAGGCATCATGGACTGCAAGTCCGCTCTCGAAGAATCAGACGGGGACCTCGAAAAGGCCCAACTCATACTCAAGGCAAAGGGAGTCGCATCGGCTGCCAAGAAAGCTTCCAGGGACACCAAAGAGGGACTAATAGAGTCCTATATTCACAGTGGTGGTCGCGTAGGGTCAATCGTGGAGATCAACTGCGAAACTGACTTCGTCGCGCGAACTGAGGACATGAAAACGCTTGCCCACAACCTGGCAATGCAGGTGGCAGCCATGTCCCCCACGTATGTCGGCCAAGACGACATTCCAGAGGGCGAAGACCTCGACCCACGAGAAGTATGCCTGCTACAGCAGTCCTTCATCCGTGAGCCTGACTTGACCGTGCAAGACCTGGTGAACGCTGCCGTCGGCAAGCTCGGGGAAAACATTCGGGTGCGGAGGTTCTCCAGATTCGCTCTCGGGGAGTAATGGCTTGACCAACGCCCACGTAGAATCTGGCGAAACTCGAATCGAGCCTGGCATCCCCATCTTCGGCGAGCTTCGCATATGAGCCAAAATGGGGCCAGATACGCCAGGGTTCTCCTCAAGCTCAGTGGCGAGTCTTTCAAAGGTATTCAAGGCTTCGGCATCGACCACGATGCCGTCAGCTACATGGCTCGTCAGATCAAGAGCATCCGGCAGATGGGCGTCGAACTAGGTGTGGTGGTCGGCGGCGGCAACATTTGGCGCGGCGCCGAGGCCGAGGCCCTAGGCATGGACCGAGCAACCGCCGACTACGCCGGTATGCTAGCCACCGTCATCAATGCAGTAACGCTTCAGGATGCTTTGGAGCGCAACTACGAAGTGGACACCCGGACACAAAGCGCCATCCATGTGCAGCAAGTGGCAGAGCCCTACATTCGCCGGCGCGCGATTCGTCACCTGGAAAAAGGCAGAGTCGTCTTGTTCGCCTCCGGGCTCGGCAGCCCATTCATGACTACCGACACCGCTGCCGCACTCCGCGTCACCGAGATAGACGCCGAAATCCTCCTCATGGCGAAACACGGCGTCGACGGAGTCTACGAGTCAGACCCCAAGACCAACCCCGACGCATCCAGGCTCGACTTCATCACCTATCGCGATGCCATCACCAAACGACTGGGAGTGATGGACACCACCGCCCTCTCTCTGTGTGAAGAGAACAATATCCCAATCGTGGTATTCGACCTCTTCGTAGAGGGCAGCATAGAGCGAATCATTAACGGTGAGCGCGTCGGATCATTGGTAGCTGAAACCGAGCCAATCCCAGCAGGCTGACACTAGTAGAGTGCGGTGAAGGGCGAAGACGCCGAGCACGACTTTCTGACCATGGCGAGAATCATCTCACCCCATCCGACGCCTTCACATGCCAATCGTCCCCGTTCTCTTCCCCTAAATGAGTGAGACAACCTAGAAGCCTTGCTACTATGCCTGATACACTAGCTCCAATGATCCTCGTCCTTTGTAATCCTCCCGCGCCTTGAGCGCGGTCAAACCTGATTAGGGGGTACCATTATGGCCACTGAGCAGGAGTTGCTCACCGAAGCCTCGTCCCGCATGCAAAAATCGATCGAAGCCCTCGCCAGGGACCTGAACACAGTTCGCACGGGCAGGGCAAGCCCCGTACTCGTCGAATCACTCATTGTCGACTATTACGGTGCCCCCACCCCATTGAATCAGCTTGCCTCAATATCGGTGGCGGAGGCTCGAACCCTCACGATCACTCCTTGGGACAAACAGGCTCTAATGGAAGTGGAAAAAAGCATCCAAAAGTCGGACTTGGGCCTAGTCCCCAACAATGACGGCACTGTGATCAGACTCAACATTCCGGCTCTCACAGAAGAGCGGCGAAGAGAACTAGTGCGCGTCGTAAGCAGCAAGATCGAAGAAGGGCACATCGCCATACGAAACGTCCGGCGCGATGGCATATCCGGGATTCGAAAGCTGGAGAAAGATAACGAAATCTCGAAGGACGATTCCAGGCGCAGCCAGGACAGCCTTCAGCAGATCACAGACAGCTTTGTCGCGCAGATGGATGACATTGGCCAGGCCAAGGAGGCCGAGGTCATGGAGATTTGAGTAGCCCGGCTCAACACTCTGTCGAACAGTCACCCAAAATCCCCAAAAAACCGGAGCCCCCAACACATGTTGCCATCATCATGGATGGCAATGGTCGGTGGGCCAGCGAACGCGGCATGCATCGAAGCGAGGGACACAAGGCGGGCGTCGATAACGTCCGTCGGATCACAACCAGCTTTGCTGATCATGGGGTCAAGTACCTGACTCTTTTCGCGTTCTCGACCGAGAACTGGGAGCGTCCTGACGACGAGGTCGGCTTCCTCATCAGCCTCATGGGCGAGGCCGTGCGCCAAGAAACCCAGCCCTTGCACGAACAGGGCGTACGCATTCGCCACATCGGCCGCCTCGACCGCCTTCCCGGCGGGCTAAAGGACGCCATTCGCGAAAGCATGGAACTAACAAAAGACAACAAGGGCATCACCCTCAACCTCGCTTACAACTATGGTGGCCGTGCAGAGATCATTGACGCTGTCCGGGCAATGGTCGCCGATGGCCTGCAACCCGATGACATCACCGAGGACACACTGCAGCGCCATCTCTACACAGCTGGCCTGCCCGACCCCGACCTGATAATCCGTACCGCAGGCGAGATGCGCATCAGCAACTTCCTGATCTGGCAGTCCGCCTACGCCGAGTACTATGCTACCGATGTCCACTGGCCGGACTTCGACGAACTCCAAGTAGCCAAGGCACTGGAGGCCTACGGTGGACGCCAGCGGCGCTACGGCAGGTTGGATCCAGACGAGGCATCCTAGCCGGTTGCTCGCAATCGTACGTGCGGATGGACATCGCCTATTTTCGGTGCCTCCCACCTGTTTCATTTCCTTCCGAGAACGATCGGGCGAGACGGTAAACAAGGGCCCCGCGACCAGCCAGGTCGGCCCGCACAACCACCACCCGTCCGATCACCTGGAGCCTCAATGAGCCTACGCATCGCCAGTGCGGCAGTCGGCATTCCGATCCTGGCGATATTCGTCTGGTTCGGACTGCCCGCCTTCTCCGTCCTGATCGCCGTCCTGGCAGGAATCGGCGCGTGGGAATTCTGCCTGATGGCAGAAAACAAAGGACACAGCCCCGATATCCCGGTGGCCGTCACCTGGTCCGTCGCGCTCGTAGCTACAGGCCACGTTCTCGCAGACGATATGGCCTCCCAAGACCTTGGACGCGCACTTGCCGTCATCATCGCCACTGCCGCCCTGTTTTGGCAGGTCCGGCGCTCTCGGGTCGCCATCGGCCTGTCCGGCTGGAGAATGACCGCGCTGGCAGCCCTATACCCCGGAGCACTGCTGGCCTTCGCCCCTCTGCTCAGAGGACTAGATCAGGGCCGCGAGTGGGTCTTTCTTCTCGTACTCGTCACATTCGCCACAGACACGGCTGCATTCGCGGTAGGCAAGCTCATCGGAAAGACGCCACTAGCGCCCTCCATAAGCCCCGGAAAGACCCGAGAGGGAGCGATCGCGGGTCTCGTCGCAGCCGCACTCTCCGCAGTCGCGCTCTCATCCCTATTCAGCCTCACCACCTCTGTGCCCACCGCTCTGGCGCTCGGGCTGCTCATGGGGATCGCCGGACAAGTTGGCGACCTTGCCGAATCGCGCCTCAAAAGGTGGGCCGGTGTGAAAGACTCCGGGACCCTCGTACCAGGCCACGGGGGCGTGCTCGACCGCCTCGATTCAATTGTCATCAACCTAGCGCTGTTGTATTATTTTCTACTATGGGCAGTGAATTGAAGGGCCTCGCCATCCTAGGATCGACAGGCTCCGTCGGAACCCAGACCCTTGACGTGGTACGTCAATACCCGGGCGCATTTCGCGTCGTGGGACTGGCCGCCCGAACCAGCTTGGTCACGCTGGGTGAACAGGCCAGGGAGTTCCACCCGGCTTTGATAAGCTGCGAGGGGACTCAGTTCGAGAAGGCGGCCCTATTCTCCAACGGTTCACGGGAGAGCGACCTGAACGAAATGGTGCGCCACCCCGACGTGGATCTGGTGGTTACCGCCACCGTTGGGGACGTAGCCCTGGACCCGACCATTGCCGCACTCAAGGCAGGCAAGGACGTGGCGCTCGCCAACAAGGAGTCGATCGTCATCGCGGGTCGGCTCCTCACATCCCTGGCAAAAAAGCACAACGCCGATCTGCTGCCCCTCGACAGCGAACCAAACGCAATTTGGCAGTGCTTGCGCGGCGAAGACAGGGCGGTATCGCGCCTTATTATCACCGCCTCCGGGGGCGCATTCCGTAACCTGCCGCCAGCGGAGTTGGCAAACGTAACGCCGGAGCAGGCCCTGGAACATCCAACCTGGAAGATGGGGCCCAAAATCACGGTCGATTCCGCGACGCTGATGAACAAGGCCTTCGAGGTCATCGAAGCCCATTACCTGTTCGGAGTCCCCTGGGAGCAAATCGATGTCGTCATCCACCCCCAGAGCATGATCCACTCGATGGTCGAGTTCGTAGACGGCTCTGTAAAGGCTCAGATGAGCCCTCCCGATATGCGACTCCCCATACAGTACGCTCTCTTTTACCCGGACCGCACGTCCAACGATGTCGTAGCCAGATTCGATCCGGTGGCCACCGGATCGCTCACCTTCGAGGAACTCGTCCCCGAACGCTATCCCTGCTTCTCGCTGGCCCTCGATGTGGCCAAGAGGGGCGGGACGTGGCCAGCCGCTCTATGCGGCGCAGACGATATCGCCGTCGAAGCGTTCCTGGACGGTCGCATTAGTTTCGTAGAAATACCAACGGTCATCGGCGAAGCGCTGGTCGGCCACCAATCTGTATCCGCCCCGTCCCCTGCAGACTCCCTCGCCGCCGCGGCCTGGGGACGTGCGCGGGTCACCGACTTGGCGGGGAGCTAACACATGTTCGCATTGCCCCCATGGTTATTGATATTCCCAATTCTCGGGGCCCTCGTGCTGTTCCACGAGCTAGGCCACTTCATCACCGCCAAAATGTTCGGTATCAAGGTGCTGGAGTTCGGATTTGGGTTCCCGCCCAAGCTGTTCGGAATCACCTTCCGCGGCACCCTCTACTCAGTCAACCTCATCCCCCTCGGCGGCTTCGTCCGCATGCTTGGCGAGGAAGACCCGACCGACCCCCAAAGCTTCGCCCGGCAGGCCGTCGGCAAGCGCATGATCGTGCTGGCCGCAGGCTCGGCGATGAACATGCTCCTGCCCGTGATCATATTCACCATCCTCTTCGCACTCCCTCACGAGACGCTGCTCGGAGGATCGGTAATTGTCACGTCAGTCGCGCCCAGCTCTCCGGCCCAGGAGGCCAGACTGAGGGCAGGAGACGTGATAGTTAGCGTCGACGGCGAGCCCGTAACCTCTCCATCTGAACTGATCGACCTCGCCAAGGACAAGGGCGGCCAGCCACTCGTCCTGAATGTCAGGAAGGCAAGTGGCGTTACCGGACTCAGCACATCACCGGAGTTTGCGACGACCCAGACTGTCAGCGTGACACCTAGGACCGACCCTCCTCGGCTCAAGGTCGTCGAAGAGGTCACCGATCCTCAGACCCAGGTCTCTTTTGCCGATGCGAGTCGATACGACTCTACCCTTGAGGTCGGCGACACCATGACCCAGGGTGCAATCGGCGTCATGATAGGCCTCACAAACGCCAAGTTTGGCATGACCACCGAACCCGTGTGGACAGCCATGATTAGCGCTGTAAAAACGATCTGGTCCGTGCTGTCGTTCACCTGGTCGGGCATCGCCGACGGTATCTCAACCGGGACCAATCCAGGCATCGCGGGCCCAGTGGGAATCGCGCAGGCCACCGGTGAAATCGTCGAGGAGCGAGGCTTCTCGCAGGTCTACCAGATGGCCGCAATCCTGAGCATCAGCCTCGGCGTCCTAAACATGCTCCCCATCCCCGCTCTCGACGGCGGGCGTTTCCTGTTCGTAGTCATAGAGTGGGTCCGCAGAGGCAAACGAGTGTCACCCAAGAAAGAGGGACTCGTCCACCTGGTGGGCTTCGCGGTTCTCATAGGCCTCATCCTCGTGATAACCTTCTTCGACATCTTAAAAGTAGCAAGCGGCGAAAGCTTCCTCCGATAGTGCTGCGGTGCTGCACACGCTGGGTTGGGCTAGGTATGACAGTCGGGGCCACGTGCCAACGACCGGCCCTTGTAGCCATGTGAAATAGGGCGCGACACGACTGTTGCCGGATCGGGTTGGGCGCCACAACCATGTCACCACAGTCGGCCCTCACGATCATTCTTATCCACTCTTCCTATGTGGACGCGGCAAACGAAATACGCAGACCGGCCCAATACCGGCCCCCTGGGAATGGGGTGTGCAGAGGGGCGAAGCCCCTTGCTGGGTCCGTGAGGGTACCCCTCACGTCTATCCTTTCCTTTTTTCCGTTGAAAAGGATACGATGATGCATCGAAGTCCCGCAGCTTGCTAAACTATTACTGAACATGCCAGGAATCGTCATTTGAAAAAACGCCGGGTCTCCAAACAAATTAGCGTCGGTGAAGTCTTGGTAGGCGGCGACGCCCCCGTCACTGTCCAGTCCATGACCAAGACCGATACACGCGACGTAGCCGCCACCGTAGAGCAGATCAAGGGCCTCGAAGAGGAAGGCTGCGAGATCATTCGGTGCGCCGTGCCCGATATGGAGGCCGCAAAGGCACTCGCAGGTATCAAGTCTCAGATATCCATACCCCTGATAGCCGATATCCATTTCCACTACAAGCTAGCGCTAGAAGCACTTGAGAGCGGGGTCGACTGCCTTCGACTCAACCCTGGAAACATCCGCGACAGGTCCAAGGTCGAGACAATCGTTCGCGAGGCCAAGGCACGTCAGGTCCCTATCAGAATAGGTGTCAATTTCGGCAGCCTGCCCCCAGTCGGACGGATAGGGAAGACCGGCGGCATGTCCAGGCACACGGACGGCGTGAACGCGCTCCCAAAGGCGGGAGAGGCCTCGGACAGCACATACTCAGTCGTCGACCACATGGTCGACACCGGCCTCTGGGAAATAGGCATCCTGGAAGACCTGGACTTCGACCTCATCAAGATTTCGCTCAAGGCATTCGACATCGACACAACCGTCGAGGCCTACAAGCGAATGGCGAAGCTAGTCCCCTACCCACTCCACCTCGGGATAACCGAGGCCGGCATCGCCACATCAGGCAGCATCCGAAGCGCCATCGGCCTTGGCATGCTGCTATACGACGGCATCGGCGATACCATACGCGTCTCCCTGAGCGACGACCCGCGCAAGGAGGTCAACACAGGCTACGAAATCCTCAAGTCGCTCGAGATCCGAAAGGCAGGCCCAATCCTGATCGCCTGCCCCAGCTGCGGCAGGGCCGACGTGGACGTACACAAGCTCTCGAACACTGTGGACGAGATGCTCAAGAAAATTAAGTCGCCGATCAAGGTCGCCGTCATGGGATGCGAGGTCAACGGCCCCGGCGAAGCCAAGGATGCCGATGTGGGCATCGCTGCGGGTGCCGGACGCGCCATCATCTTCCGCCGCGGCCGCAAGTCCCGCATAGTCGACGAAGCCGACATGCTCTCGGCCCTAATGGAAGAGGTCTCCATAGCCGAAGCAGAGTCAACAACAACGGTCTCGCCCTAAACGGCGGCGCTGCGCGCACCGGGTGCGGCGAGGCTAGGATCGTATTTCACCATGTCCTTCAAGTCTTTTGACGGGGTGTGCAGAGGGGCGGAGCCCCTTTGCCGGGAGCGTGAGGGTGTCCCTCACATATACATATGTTTTCTTTCTTCTAGGAACGCTAAAGTCGAATAGTCGGAAGCGATTCTCCAATTTTTTGCCAGACTAAGAACGAGGAAACCACCTACATGCGCCAGTCCAAGCTATTTGGCCGAACCCTTCGCGACGATCCCGCCGAGGCCGACCTTGCCAGCCATAAACTCATGCTGCGCGCCGGGCTGATTCACCAGGTCGCCGCAGGCGTCTACAGCTACCTGCCCCTCGCCTGGCGCTCCCTTCGCAAAATCGAGCAGATCATCCGCGAGGAGATGGATGCCGCCGATGGACAGGAGCTGCGCATGGCCGTCCTGCAGCCCCGCAGCCTCTGGGACCAAACGAGCCGCTACGACGAGTACGGCCCCGAGATGTTCCGCCTCCAGGACCGCCGCGATAGGGACCTGGTCCTAGCGCCAACCCACGAAGAGATGCTCACGACGATGGTCAAGGCCAACATCCACAGCTATCGCGACCTCCCCGTGACCCTCTACCAGATCCAGACCAAGTTTCGCGATGAGGCAAGGCCCCGCGGTGGACTCCTGAGAGTCCGCGAGTTCGACATGAAGGACGCCTACAGCTTCGACTCGGACGAAGAGGGACTCGACCTCAGCTACCAGACGATGGTGCAGGCCTACAAGAAAGTATTCGCGCGGTGCGGCCTCGACGCCATCATCGTCGACGCCGACAGCGGCACCATCGGTGGAAAGGACTCCCAAGAGTTCATCCTGCTGGCCGACGCAGGCGAAGACAACATCGTCATGTGTGAGTCGTGTGGATACGCCGCCAACGCGGAGAAGGCCGCCTTTACAAAGACCAAAGTGGACGGTGGCCCGCCCAATTCCCTGGAGGACGTGCACACACCCGGAATCAAGACGATAGACGAGCTGACCGACCTCCTGGGCATCACCGCCGCCAATACCCTGAAGGTCATCTTCTACCACGCGGCTGGAGAGGTCGTCATCGCAACAATTCGCGGCGACCTAGAGGTCAACGAGACGAAGCTGCGTAACGAGCTTGGGGGCGCCGAGCTAAGGCTCGCCTCACCTGAGGAGGTTAGTAAGGCCGGGCTCGTAGCCGGTTCAGCCTCGCCCGTCGGCCTAGACGGCATCAAGGTTATCGCGGACGACTCGGTTGGCATGGGCTCCAACTTCGTAGTCGGCGCCAACAAGGAGGACTATCACCTTCGCAACGCCAATTACCCTCGCGACTTCAAGGCCGACGTCGTAGCAGACATCGCCCTCGCCCAGGACGGATACCAGTGCCCCAACTGCGACTCCAACCTCGCAATCCGCAAAGGCATTGAAATTGGCCACGTATTCAAGCTGGGGACGAAATATAGCGAACCCCTCGGAGCGGTGTTCACCGACGATAAGGGTGGCCAGCAGTCGATCACCATGGGGAGCTACGGCATTGGCGTCGGACGGTTATTGGCGGCTGCAATCGAGCAGCACCATGATGAAGACGGCATGATGTTGCCCGCCTCCATCGCTCCATACCAGGTCTCACTGGTCGCCCTCAACACAAACAAAGAAGACGTCGTGAAAGCGGCGGACGACATGTACGACGCACTTCTCCAAGCAGGGCTCACCGTACTCTACGACGACCGCGCTGAGTCGCCAGGCGTAAAATTCAAAGACTCCGACCTGCTGGGACTTCCGGTACGCGTCGTCGTCAGCGCACGCAACCTGCGTGATGGCGTCGTCGAGGTGAAAGCTCGCTCCGAGGATGACCGCCACTCAGTCCCTCAACCCGAGGCCATCGAACACGTCAAGGGCCTGCTCGCGTAGGTGCTGTGGACTGGCCTACAAGTTGAAAATCTGGTGGGGCCGCAGACTCCAGAATGGGGCGTGCAGAGGGGCGAAGCCCATTTGCCGGGTGTGTGAGGGTGTCCCTCACAGTACATATTTCTTTTTTTTGAGTCGAGTGGGTGTAGCGGTGAATAGCAAGTGCCTCACTCGCCGCTTGAAGGCCCCGTTTTTCGCTTCGACGAAGTCATTCGAGGCTTGGCATCGACGCTCCCCCCCGCAGGAGCTTCTGGCAGCTTTACCCTCACAACCCGCCCTACACTCGGATTGCGGCCACGCACCACATCGACAGTCGCAACCAGCGACCACGAGAACGTCCAAGAACTCTGAGCGTCGGCCTGGAGTACGATCGACTCCTCGAAATGCGGAGGAGGCGAAGGCTGGACCTGCAGGCTGGCAGTATGCACACTTGGTGTGCCGTCCGCTATTCGGCCAAGCTCCAGGAACGAGACAGTGCTGTGCACGACGGTCTCCTTGCGTTCCTTCCCCACGTTACGGGTGCTACCGGCGGTCCCTTGCCCCGCACCGGTAGATGAAGCATAAGTGTCCGGAACAAACGTGGTTCCTGTCTGACTGTAATGTTCCTCGCACACAAGATCGATGCGGCCACCTCTAACATTCGCGTCGCCGTTGACCGTCAGCGCAACCTGCAGATTAATCGCGTCACCAAGTTCGTAGACACGGTCCTCGAAGTCTAGGACCACCTCTAACGGATTGAGTTTGTACACCATTTTCAATCACCTCCGTGATCGCCACATGGCTGCCCTAGCCACCGTCGAGACCCACCAGAAATCCGCGCACCGCACCCTCGTACGCCTCAGGGTCTGAGTTCCAGGCCCGCACATGCTCGCTGTCAGCAACCCTAACGTAGGTCACGATATCCGACCTGGCCTCCGCCAACGCATCACTCGAACTCACCGGCACCTTCCTGTCTGCGTCGCCATGAAACAGCAGGATTGGCGCGTCAAGCTCGTCAATACGCGTCTGATAGTTCATCGCATCCCAATCCATGCCGAAGCGAATCCCACCCAGCCATTTTGCCAGGCCAACGAGTGAGCCAGTGATGCCCTTTTCACTCGCCCCAAGGGCCACCGTCTCGCCGAAGTCGATCATCGGCGCGTCCAAGATCACCCCGCTGACCCGGTCCGCGATCGACGACTCGTACAGAAAGCTGATCACGATGGCGCCGCCCATGCTGTATCCGACCAGTACGAGGTCTTCGGCTCCGTGGGACAGCGCATACTCCGTCGCACCCTCCAAATCCTCCCACTCCGACGTCCCATAATTGTAGTAGCCGTCCTCACTAGAGGGCACGCCCTCATCGTTGCGGTAAGTAATCAGAAGCAACGGCAAACCCTCTGCGGCGACCGCGGGCAGCATTCTGAGAGCCTCCCGCCGGTTCGAGCTCTTGCCGTGGACGAATATGGCCCACGTCGATCGCGTCCCATCCACCAGCCATGCGTCCAGTTCACCGATGGGCGACGTATATTGGATCTCTTCAAAGGCCATGCCATGGGCTGTCAGCGGGTTCGAGGGATACCCGAAGCCCTCGATTTTCGCCAGTGTGCCGGATTCCGGGATATCGTCGCTCGGGATAAACTCACGCACGACCTCTTCGGTCGTCGCGCTGATAACCTCACCCACCTGGGCGTAGCCCGACTCCCACGCCAGCCCCCAGATACCGTCGCGTACCCAGTTTCCATCCAGGTCCGTTTCGGATGTGGCAGCCAACGTAACGCGGCCATCGGAGACGCCGACGACCCTCAGATCGAGAGCGTCCTCGCTCCTATCGATCACCAGGGCATCGGTCTCGAGAATGTCTGAGATATACCATGCGCCGCCGAAAACCACGCCAAACACCACTAGCAGCGCCGAGGCGAGCGCGACAATACCTATCTTCAGGATTTTTGGCATGCGTAACTCCTTGTACGGCTTGTACGGCGGCACCAAAATCACACCCGCCGGGGGCCAAAGAAAGCTAGCGATCGGCCTTACGCCACAGTGCCTCCAGCCTGTTCTCGGGTTGCCAGCCCAAGATCCGCTTGGCCTTCTCGTTGGAGAACTTGCCGTGGGGCAGGTCCGCGAACACGAAGAAAACCTCGCAGCGAGACGGTAGGCTCTCCAAAGGGATGCTCAGGGCAGGCAAGAAGGCCTGTGCAGCATCCTCCCACGTCACCGCATAGGGCGTCAGGTCGCCCCCGTCACGCGACCGATCATCGGCGTCATGGAACATGTAGAAGAGCAGGGTCAGCACGTACAGGTCGTGGTGCTGCGTGAAAATTCGGCTGATGTCCTGGCCAAGCGACTTGGTCAGCGCATAGAGGTTCGTCCCGGGCTGTGGGGGCACGTCCGGCCCGATACCATGGTCCAGGTCTTCGTAGGCTGGGCCGGTGATCGTGAAGTGGGGGCCAGTGTTGATCACTCGACGAATCCCATGCACGAGAGCCGCCCTTGCCGCGTTGTAGGCACCCCTGGCGTTCACATCGAATGCGATATTGCGATCACGCCGCAGTACCGACAAATTGATGATGGCATCCATACCTTTTGCGACAGATATAACCCCATCCAGATCCCCCGCGTCTACCTGGCGATACTCGTGGGGCGTCTCCATCTCGTCCATGACATCTGTCAACAGCAGCTTGTGCTCGCCCTCCAGCGCAGACACGACGTAGGGACCCAGCATCCCGTTTGCTCCAAGTATGAGGACATTCATGCTAGCCCCTCTCTGCAGGAGAGTATTCAAAGAAATTCATCGCGTTGTTCGTTGTGTACCGGGCCTCTGGAACCGCCGACTGGATGTGCAGCACCTTCCAGTCCGGACCCGCTGCCAACCGCAGGGCTGCCATGGCCCGTTCAACAGCCTGGGCTGCGTCGTCGAAATAGAGAGCCGATGATGACCGCACCCCTTCGCTTTCATCACCCCAGACCAGATCGCCCAGCCTCAGGCAGATGATGCCCATCTTGCGCTCCCGTCCGAACTCCCGGCACACGGACTCGCTCAGATGGGGCGAGAGCACGTCCAGGTCTGTCGTCGGCACCGGACGCCACGTCTCGGTAACCGTCATGTCCTCGTCGTAGCCATCCAGCACTTGCAGCGAGCTCAGGAGCACCACCCGGGCCACGCCTTCTTCAGCGGCTGCCCACAGCAGGTTGTAGGTGCACCGCATCGCCAGGTCGAGACGATCAGACTCGTTTTCGCCCAACCCCGTGTCGGCACCATGCACGATAGCGTCCATGCCACGCACCAGATCGTTGGTGGCGCCCGTGTGGCTGAGCGTCGCAGTCTCCACCGCATAGCCGTCGCCGGCCGGCAGCTCGCCCCTGTCCGTCAGCACTACATCGTGCCTGACCGACAGCGTCTTCGCCAGGTCTCGAGCCAGCCGCGTCGCCCCGCCTGTGATTAAAACTCGCACTCGTATAGCTCCTTGTCGGAATTTGCTCTAAAATACTACCCCAACAGGCTGGGTTCAACCATCACGCGCCGTGAGGAGCAATTCATGACCAAGACCATCACAGTATCCCCCGAGGTCAAGCAGAAGCTAAGCCACTGGTACGATGCCGATCTTCTCGATGGCGTATCGGTCGTCCAGGGCTCTATCCCCAGGCGACTATTCGGCACGTTCGGCCAGCACGCCGTCACCATCAACGGCACAGTGCACCTGACCTCTAGCGCGGATGACCTCGAATCGGACAAGGGAACCGTTCTACTGGGCCACGAGTGCTTCCACGTTGTACAGCAACAACAAATGAGCTGGTGGCGCTTCCTGGTAAAGTACGTCGTAGGCTGGCGTCCCTCCCACATCAAACACGGGTCGCGACACCCCCTCGAAGCACCCGCGTATGAACGCGGTCGCGAAATACTCCGCGCTCTCCGGCAAGAATAATCTCCTCTCCCTTGAGGGAGAGGACTAAGGTGAGGGTGATTCCCCCGCGCCGCTCCACCAGCCAAGGCCTACAATCACAAAACCGCTCCCACTAATCTCAGGAGGCAGCCCCAATGTCCACCACGGCCCAGCGACCCAGCAAGAGCCAGCTCTGTTCCATTTACTCGCGCGAGATCGGCGAAGACCCCGCCGGCTCCGCCCCGAGTTGGCAGAGCTGCCTCGTCCTGGAATTCCCCAAACCGTGGAAGGACGAGGTCACGGACTCGGCCCACTTCCCCACCGAGGTGTCAGACGCCCTGGCCAAAGCAGAAGCAGAGGGCCGTCCCGTAAGGCTCCAATGCGTCACACCTGACCTCGAGTACACGGCAGCGGGACACACCAGAGTCATGCTTTTCTACAGGGATCCAGAGCCCTCCGCCGCTTTTGGCAAGATTGACTATGCCGTCCCAAACGACCAAGCAGCCGATCTTGCGACGGCAATTATCGAAAACTCCCACGCTCTCCAAAAGTACGACGAGTACCGGGATGAAACAGATGGCGTCAGAGACATCCTTGTCTGCACCCACGGCAGCCGAGACACCTGCTGCGCTACCTTCGGCATCCCCATCTACCAGCTATTGCGCCAGGAATACGGCCCCGCCCTGGACGGACGCCTGCGGGTCTGGAGGGCCAGCCACCTAGGCGGACACCGTCTGGCCCCAAACATCGTAGACCTGCCCGAAGGCCGCAACTGGGTCCGCCCCGATATCTCGCAACTCGACGCATTGGTATACCGCCGAGGGAACGTAATCGACGTCAGCTCCCTCTACCGAGGATTGGTCCGTCTGGACACCCCATTCGAGCAGGCCGCCGAGGGGGCAGTGCTGATGCGAGAGGGCTGGGGATGGACCGGCCGGCAAGTTTCGACGAGTATCGTGGAGTCCTCAGAGAAGCAGGCGCGCGTGAGAGTCGAGGCAACGGACGAGGACGGCGGCAAGCCCACTGCCTACGACGTGACCGTCGCCGTGAGCGGAATGGTACAAACCGTCGCCTGCCTCACCGGTGAGAAAAAGGCCATCGAGGAGCAGTACACAGTCACCAGTCTGGTATCCCTGTAGTCCTGCCGTCTCTGGAAAGCTCCACCCAATTTCGGGTGGAGTTAGTGTTGACATCATTTTAAAGTTAGCGTAGACTTAGTTTTGCAATAAGCACGTACACAGCCCCCAACGGTGTGCGTGCTATTTTTGTGTATAGGGGGCCTCAGTGCCAGCGATTTCCAGAACCGTCACGGCTTACGTCGGAATCCTGTTGATCCTCGTCTCCATGGCGCTTGTCGCCTGCTCGCAAGACTCTACCCTCGTCGTCTACTCAGGCCGTAGCGAATCCCTGGTGGAACCCGTCGTGGAGTTGTTCCGCGAATCGACCGGCATCGCGGTCAACGTGAAGTACGGGAGCACCGCGGAAATCGCAGCAACCCTGCTCGAAGAAGGCAAGAACTCCCCCGCAGACGTGTTCTTCGCACAGGACCCCGGTGGTCTCGGGGCAGTCGTCGACATGCTCAGCACGCTTCCAGACGAGATACTGGCCCCGGTTCCATCCTGGGCCAGATCGCCCAACGGCGACTGGGTTGGCGTATCCGGACGCGCCAGGGTCGTGGCATACAACACCGACGAAGTGGACCCGTCAGAGATGCCAGACACGATGGAGGGTTTTACAGACCCTCGTTGGAAGGGACGCATCGGGTGGCCGCCATCCAACGGCTCCTTCCAGGCAATGGTCACCGCAATGCGTGTCCAGTGGGGCGAGGAGGCTACCAGGGAGTGGCTTGAAGGCATCATAGCCAACGAGCCTATTGCATACCCCAAGAACACACCCACGGTCGCAGCAGCCGCCACCGGCGAAGTTGCGGTCGGTTTCGTCAATCACTACTACCTTCACCGCTTCCTCCAAGAAGAAGGGGAGGGATTCGGAGCCCGCAACCACTACCTGACCGGCGGCGGACCCGGAAGCGTCGTCCTCGTCGCTGGCGCGGGAATACTGGAGACCACCGAGAATCGTGACGATGCCGAAAAGTTCATGAAGTTCCTACTATCTACGGTCGCTCAGCAGTACTTTGCAGCTCAGACCTTCGAGTACCCTCTCGTCGACGGCGTCGCGATCGACAGCGCCCTGCAGCCACTATCTGGACTCCAGAACCCGGATGTCGATATGGCGTCCCTTGCCGACCTCAAAGGCACACAGGCACTACTCCGCGATCTGGGCATCATCCCGTAGCAGTCCTCAACACCTATGAACAAGCCCCTATCCTCGACACATATCCCCATAGGCAGCAGCCAGCAAAGCGGCACAGCCGGGAATGGGCGCTGAGATGGCCGCCACCGAGCAACGAGCGCTAGCCGGCCCGAGGGAAGCTCCCTCCTTGCTTGGTCTATGGCGTACCATCCGGACCAACGGTCCACCGCTCTTTGTATCCCTGCCCGCACTGCTCATAGCCATCGCGATGGCACTGCCTCTCCTCTACCTCGTGATCCGAAGTGTAGGGGCCAGCTCCGAGGCGTGGGATTTGCTGCTTCGCCCCCGAACGGCGCAAATCCTGGGGCGCTCCATGTTATTAGTCACGACGGTGACCACCCTATGCCTCGCCATCGCGCTGCCCCTCGCCTGGCTCACCGTCCGCACCGACCTGCCCCTGCGCCGCACCTGGGGCGTCCTGACAGCCCTGCCCCTGGTCATCCCAAGCTACGTCGGAGCGTTTCTAGTCATATCCGTACTCGGGCCAAAGGGCCTCGTTCAGGGACTGCTGTCCGGCCCCTTCGGAGTCGACCGCCTCCCAAACATCTACGGCTTCGCCGGCGCCACGATGACTCTTACACTACTCAGCTACCCCTACGTGCTGCTGACTGTCCGCAGCGTGCTGGCAAACCTCGACCCTGCCCTGGAGGAGTCTGCCCGCAGTCTGGGGGCCGGACCTATGCGCGTCCAGTTCCGGGTCGTGCTACCACTGCTGCGACCCGCCGCAGCCTCAGGCGGCCTCCTGGTAGGCCTGTACACCCTCGCCGACTTCGGGGCAGTGTCCTTGTTGAGGTACGAGACCTTCACATGGGCAATCTACCAGCAGTACCAGTCCGCATTCGATCGCTCCATCGCGGCGGTCCTCTCCCTCGTACTAGTCGCCCTCGCCGTCGGCGTCCTACTGGTCGAAGCGAGGTCGCGTGGGAAGCTCCGCTATCACCGGTCCACACCAGGGGTAAGACGCCTGCCCAGGATCGTCCATCTGGGAAAATGGCGATGGCCTGCCCTGGCGTTCTGCGGCGCAATTGTGCTGTTCGCCCTCATATTGCCAATGTCCGTACTGGGCTACTGGGTCGTACGAGGAATGGCATCCGGAGAAGGTTTTGACGCCCTCTGGAGCGCCACGTGGAACTCTGTATTCGTATCGGCGATCGCGGCGGTTGTAGTCGCCGCCCTATCGATCCCAGTCGCGGTCTTGGCCGTGAGATATCCGAGCCTGCCAAGTCGCATCATAGAGCGACTAACGTTCACGGGATACGCGCTGCCCGGTATCGTCGTGGCCCTGGCGCTGGTGTTCTTCGGTACCACGCTCGCCCTGCCCATCTACCAGACTATCTGGCTACTTCTGATCGCCTATATCGTGCTATTCTTCCCAGCTGCTCTAGGCGCAACCAGGTCGGCCCTGCTGCAGGTCAGCCCTCGTCTCGAAGAGTCGGCGAGGGGGCTCGGTCGCGGACAGCTTCGCACCTTGAAGGACGTTACGGTGCCACTGATGCGCTCAGGAGTGGCCGCCGGGGCCGCTCTCGTTTTCCTAATCACAATGAAGGAACTCCCCGCGACACTTATCCTGGGGCCATTGGGCTTCAAAACCCTGGCCACATCGATATGGTCCGCCTCCTCCGAGGCCTTCTTCGCCCGCGCTGCGGCGCCGGCCCTGGTGTTGATATTACTGTCGTCGGTGCCCATGGCGCTGCTGATGCTGCGCGATAGAAAGGTACGCCTGTGACCGCCCCAGTTGTCGAGTGCGTCGATGCATCAAAGAGCTTTGGTGGTGTTTCCGCGGTCGATCGAGTCTCCTTTGCCCTAGAACCCGGAGAGATCCTCTCCATACTGGGAACTAGCGGCTGCGGGAAGACCAGCGTGCTCCGCCTGATAGCCGGCTTCGAGGCCCCGGACGAAGGCGAAATACGGATCAAGGGTCGAGTCGTTTCCGCCGATCACACCCTGGTACCGCCAGAAAAACGGGGCGTCGGGATGGTGTTCCAGGAGTACGCCCTGTTCCCACACATGACGGTTCTCCAAAATATCGCCTTCGGCCTCGCGAACATCTCCGAGCAAGAACAACGCAGCAGACTCTCCGAAATACTGGAGTTAGTACGGCTCACCGAACTCGAACGCCGCTACCCCCACGAGCTCTCCGGAGGACAGCAGCAACGCGTCGCGCTGGCCCGCACCCTCGCGCCGAAGCCTGTAACCCTCCTACTCGATGAGCCCTTCAGCAACGTCGACGCCACGATGCGGGACGACCTGCGCCATGAGGTCAACTCCATCCTCCGCGAGAGCGGCATCACCACCATGTTCGTCACCCACGAGCGCGAAGAGGCTTTCGCGATGGCAGACCGCGTGGCGGTCATGAGCAATGGGAAATTCGACCAGATCGACACACCGGACGCCCTCTACCACGCACCCGCTACCAAAAGCGTCGCGCGTATGGTGGGCACTTGCGATTTTCTGGACGGAGTAGTGAGCGGGGGACGCATCCAGACCGAGCTAGGAAGCCTTGGCTGGGAGCCGAACGGACATGACTATCCGGACGGAACGCCAGTAGACGTCCTTGTCCGCCTCGACGACTTCCAGATCGCCCCAGACCCGAAAGGCACCTCGATCGTGACCTCACGAGAGTTTCGTGGAGACGAGATAATCCTGGTCGTCCGCACCCCGTCAGGCGCAGAGCTAAGATGCCGCCGCCGCCACTACTCCACACTACCCCCAGGAACAAACATCACCCTATTCCCAACCAAGGCATCCCCATTCGTAGCTTTCCCTCGAGCGGTACAACCGGGTTTGACGCACTAGTGCCCTGCGGAATTGTCCCGCAGGTCTTTTGACACCTGCATGAATCATCGGACAATGGCGGAATCGGTGAATCGGCTGGTGAACCGGGGTGTGCAGAGGGGCGGAGCCCCTTTGCCGGGTGTGTGAGGGTGTCCCTCACATTCAGCTTTTTTTCTTTTTTTTCAAAAGAGGCGCGGGTAGTGCGCCAGCCCCATTCCCCTACTCTTCCTCATCACTCACATGCCGCGACGCCCCCAACAAACTCTCGGCAAACGCCCGCAATTCATCCGCGTCCACCCCCACAGGCCCGACCGCCGACTCACCCTCGGCCTGACGCAACAGATCGGCAAGCCCGCCCTCGCGCTCCCGAATCCGCGACTGCATGATAATCAGGTTAGTCAGCGCCCCCTTTAGCTGGCCTGCGGAAGAATCATCATCCGCCCGATCCACGGCTTGCTGCAACGCAGTGAGCAGCCGCAACCGAAAAGCCCCCCACTCATAGGTGCGCTCTAGCAGCCACGACAACTCGTCCACACCAACACCCGCGCCATCCGGCCCCAGAGCAGCCTCCACATACCGGTCCACAACATCACCGTCTTCCATACTCATAGAGCACATCCTCCCCGGAACAACCCTCGAGTCCGGTCTCACCTTCCAAACCACCCTACCAAGCCCCACTAAAGTCGCGTGTGCACCCACCCCGCCCCCCTAAGCGTGCGCAGCACCTAGAAGATTTGGGCTGTGCCGCTTGGCAAAAATACCTCGACCGTGTCCGGGTCACGGTAACCTGCGATCTCCGTCGGCACCACACCCGGGCTCTCCAGCGCCGCCCGAACAATCAGCTTGTTGAAAAACGAGACCGTATCGGCCTGGTAGTACTCCTCAACAGGCATCCACAGGCACTCCTCGATCTCCTCATCCTGCTTCGTGATCTCGAAACTAAGAGGCTCCAGGCGACACACAAAGTAAATATCGGACCTGCCGTAACGGTACCCGTGCATGTTCCTCAGGCACGCCAACGACATGAACCGTGACTCAATACCGGTCTCCTCGAGCACCTCCCTCACAACGCCCTCGACAAGGTGCTCCCCCACATGCAGCGCACCCCCGGGCAGCTTGTAGTAGCGCCCCTGCCCAACTCGACCCTTCTCGTGCACAACTAGCAGTTCGTTGGAGTCGTTCACGACAACGCCGCCAGCGCCAATATAGTGGGACGCATAGGGAGGAACGAAGGCCCGTTCCACCAACTGCAAGGTCAACATCAGGTAGTCATCCGTGGTGTGGTGATACACAAAACCATAATCCACCGCGATCGGAACCAGCGCTGCCTTGTCGAGGGCCAGCTCGAGCCACACGACCTTGTAACCCTGGGATCTCCATGAGGCCAGCGAGCTCACAAGCAGCCGCTGGAACTCCTCCCGAGAGGCCGGAAAATCATCCGGGGTAATAATCACGCCGCCGAAAGGATTAGTAGTGTGAGCGAATTCCGCCATGTGTCTCGCCTCATAGCGCCCGGACGGCGCTCCGTTGTATAGTTTGCTGGGCCTGGACCAACCGGCAGTATATGCGCGCCCGCAGGCCGGGTCAAAGAGTCGGCTATTATACAATCAGTCCGGACCTGCAAAGCAGCCTAGGGGGAACACGATGGCAACAATTCTTGAACGCTACACCACCAAGTTTCGAGGCTCTTCAGCGGCCTTCGAACGTGGCAAGTCCGTAATCCCAGGCGGCGGACACCAATCGAGGGTCGTCAACCCTCACCCTATTTTCATCAATGAGGGCCACGGCGCCGTTAAGTTCGACGTGGACGGGAACGAGTTGATCGACTACATGATGGGTTTCGGCGCACTCCTGCTCGGGCACGCCGACCCCGATGTTACCTCAGCCGTGGCAGCCCGCCTGGGCAAGGGAACCCACCTGGGCGCGCTTTCAGAGCTTGAAATCGACTGGGCAGAGCTGGTCACGGGCCTGATCCCATCCGCCGAGCAAGTCCGCTTCACCGGATCAGGCACCGAATCCACCCTGCTAGCCCTCCGCCTGGCCCGCGGCCACACCGGCAAGACCAAGGTCGTGAAATTCCGTGAGCACTTCCACGGCTGGCACGACTACCTATCGATGGATTCGGGCATCAACACCCAGGTCGGCATCCCGGACGAGACCCTGTCTACAATAGTAGTAATTGAGCCAACCCTCGACGCCCTTTCGACCCTCCTGGAAAGAGACACGAACATCGCCGCCGTGATCATGGAGCCCACAGGCGGCCACTGGGGCCAGTTCCCGCTCCAGAACCCCAGCTTCCTGGAGGGCGTACGCAAGCTCACCACCGAACATGGCGTCATCATGATCATGGACGAAGTGATCTGCGGATTCCGGATGTCACGGGGCGGTGCCCAGGGCCGATTCGGCATCATGCCCGACCTAACCACCATGGCTAAGATCGTGGCAGGAGGGCTCCCAGGCGGCGCAGTCGCAGGCAAGGCAGAGATCATGGAGATGCTAGGCGAGGCAGAGCCATCCAGGCGACTGGCGCACCCAGGTACCTTCAACGCCAACCCAGTATCGGCCACAGCAGGCATCACCGCCCTCCGGAAAATCGCCAACGAACCGATCAACGACCGCGCCGATGCGATGGCAGCACGCCTCAAGTCTGGCCTCCGTGACGCCCTCAACCGCACCGAGGTCCCAGGCCAGGTCCACGGCCTCGCCTCGGTCGTCCACATCGCCCTAGGCATCGACGCCGACGACGAGGGCATCTCCACTGTCTCCCACGATGACCTGGCCAAGGCCACGGCAGGCGATCGAGCCTCCATGATCAAGCTAGCAATGCTGAACGAGGGTGTGGACATGATGGGCGGCATAGGCTTCATGGTCTCCGCCGTCCACGACGAAGACCATATCGACCGCACAGCAGAGGCCTTCGAGAGAGCCCTGGTAGCCCTCCGCGAAGAACGCATCATCTAGTTGCGGGTGCTGCGTACGCTTAGTCGGGCGGGGTGGGCATGCCGAGTCCCAGGGTGCCGCTGCGCAAGCTTAGTTGGGCTTGGCGCGGTATCGCCTAGTCCCAGCGTACTGCGTATGCCTATGGGGGCGGACATGCTTCCGCCCCATCTCCAGGGCATTGGTCTACAAGGCGAGTGCAAATGGGCTCGCTACGCCGGTAGCACAGGGTCCTTTTTTGCAACGCAGACGATCGGGTAGGATTTCACCCATCCTGGATCCCAGGATTCAGAAAATCCAGGTTGAATCCACCCCCGTCTTGCGCTAGCATTGCATTACCTCAGGAGTTTGCACCGATGAATATCGCCTAGAGTCGCGCTGGTCGAGCCGACGGAAAGTCTCCCGGCTTTTTGGCATTCACACCGAATGCCTCGACACGTTCGCTGCCTCTAGGTCTGCCCTCCCTGCCCATTGTGGGTACATGGTGTACCTCGTCTTCCCGCGAACATGCCGCCAGGACTCCCTGCTCGACCGCGCGACTGCGTGTTCCCTTTTCTTCGGGTTCAGCAGGGGGTCCACCATGTTCAAAGCCAGCCCTATCCGTCCATACATCGAGCTTCTTTCGAGCTACTTGAAACCGCTTCGCTCCAGGATGTGGGCGCTTGCCGTCCTGCTACTCGGAGCGATCGGACTACAGCTCGCCGGGCCGCAGGCCGTTCGCTACTTCATTGACACCGCGCAGACGGGGGGAGACTTGAGCGCGTTATACGCGGCCGCTGCCTTGTTTCTGGTATTCAATTTGGCGAGTCGGGCCCTTGGAGCGCTCACAACCTATATTGGCAACGATGTCGCCTGGCGTGCCACAAACAGCATGCGGTCCGACCTGCTGCTGCACATCCTGAACCTGGACATGTCCTTCCATACCGAGCACACACACGGAGAGTTGGTGGAGCGCGTCGATGGTGACATCGACAGGCTATCCAACTTCCTCTCCCAATTCGTCGTACGGCTGGCCGCCAGCCTACTCCTGACGGCCGGTGTCCTGGTTTTGCTACTGCTAGACGACTGGCGGATCGCTCTGGCCGTTGCCGGATTCGTCTTTCTATACCTCTTTGTACACACCTATGGGCAGATGCTTACTACTCCGCACTGAAAATTACACTTTAAGACCCGCGCCGACGTATCGGGCTTTGTCGGGGAACACTACCCGGCACTCAAGGACATCCAGAAGTCGGGCGCCGAGGGGTATGCCGCGGGACGCTTCCACAAGCTGATCGGAGAGTGGCGGCGAACCTACCTATGGGCGCATATGACCTCCTCCGGGGCGTGGCAAATGTCGCTAGGAGTGTTGGAACTGGGCAACGTGGTCGCCATGTGGATCGGGGCCTACCTATTCCTGTCGGGCTCGGTGACCATTGGGACCGTATACCTGGTGTTCCACTATCTCCGATTGGTCAAGTTTCCTCTCTTGGATATCTCCGCGGAGATTCAAAATTTACCGCAGGCCAGGGCAGCAGTCCAACGCATCAGGGAGCTTTTCGATGTCGGACCGACGTTACCTGACACCGATGACGCGCGGAGTCCGGGCGAGCTCTCAGTCGAGTTCAAGGGCGTATCGTTTTCCTATCTGCCGGAGCGTTCGGTACTCAAAGACCTGTCGTTCGAACTCCGGCCCGGTCGAGTTCTCGGTGTGTTGGGCCGTATGGGAAGCGGCAAAACGACCTTGTCCCGGCTGGTATTCCGTCTCTGTGACACGGACCGTGGCGTCGTGCAACTGGGGGGCGTGGACGTGCGTGAGATACGTCTTGACGAGTTGCGCCGTCGCGTAGGGATGGTCACGCAAGATGCACAGCTGTTCAACGCCTCGGTCCGCGATAACCTCACTCTGTTCGACAACTCCATCGATGATGGCCGGATCGTCCGATGCCTCGACGATCTCGGCCAGGAACCCTGGCTGCGGTTGCTGCCTGAGGGACTGGACACGGTCCTGACGGCGGGCGGGGACCAGCTCTCGGCTGGCGAGGGGCAGCTCGTGGCGTTTGCGCGTGTGTTTCTGCGGGATCCGGACCTCGTCATACTCGACGAGGCGTCGTCCCGCCTTGACCCGGCGACCGAAAGCGTGGTCGAGAGGGCGGTCGACAGTCTCCTGGAGGGCCGCACGGCAATAATCATCGCCCACCAACTGGCAACGCTGGAGCGTGTCGACGACATTCTCATTATTGACGACGGCCGTGTCGTGGAGCACGGTTCGCGGGAGGCCCTGGCGGCAGCCGAAACGTCGCGGTACTCAGGTTTGCTCCGCACTGGCATGGAGGAGGTACTGTCTTGAGCACACTGAGATACCTACTGCGCGTTGTCCGCCTCAGCCCCTGGTTGTTTGTGATGTCTAACGTCCTGTCCATCGGGTTTTATGGGCTTCCACTACTCTTTGGGCTGATACTACGGGAGTTCTTCGACTCTCTCGTTGCTGCCACACCTGTGGATCTCAGCACGCAAATGTTAGTCGCCCTATACGCGCTGTTGATCCCTTTGACTACTGTCGTGTCGATGGGGATGTCGGCCTCCGATGGCTTCTTCGGGGTAAGGGTGATGTCGAGTCTTCAAAGGAACCTTTTCAAGGGCATCATGTCCAGCCGCCCGCCAGTAGGAGGTCCGAATCCGGGTGACATGGTCAACCGGTTCAGCCAGGACACGGAGGCCTTCGCTCAGCCTGTCCAAGAAGGTGCGTACCTCATAGGCTTTTCGGTTTCGTTCGGAGCGGCTTTCGTGATCATGGCGCTGGTCAATCTGCCAATGGCCGTTATCGCTCTTGCGCCTCTGGTGGTTGTCGTGCTCGCCACCAGGATGCTTCAGGACTATGTCCAGCGTTTCAGGGAGGCGACGCGAGAAGCGACGAGCCAGGTCACCGGCTCCGTTGGAGAACTCGTGGGCGCAGTGCAGGCGATCAAGATAGCCAACGCGGAGGGTCGTGCCATCCAGCATTTTGACATACTCGGTGACGTGCGCCGGCAGGCGTTCCTCAAAGAAACAGTGGTGGCCGCCGCCCTCGACTCTATTAACCTAATGTCGGTCACCCTCGCAATGGGCGCAATCCTTATTTCGGGCGCGCATCTGATGCGAGCGGGGACCTTCAGCCTGGGCGATTTCGCCCTTTTTACCACGTATGTGACCGTCTGGCCTGTCGCGGTATTCCCCGCGTTTTTCGGAGGTTTGCTGGCCAACTACAAGCGCTCTCGCGTGTCGTTGGAGCGCCTCTTCGAAGTTCTTCCGCCCGAATCCCGCGACGTCCTTTTTGAAAGGAACCTGATGAGCAACGCCGGAGGGGCTCCGAGGATATCCTTGGACCACGTCCCCGATTCCGGGCGCTTGGAGCTGCTGGAGTTGGTGGGCCTGACCTACCGCCATCCAGATACTGATCGTGGAATCGAGAACTTCAGCCTTCGGATAGGACGCGGTACGTTTACGGTGATCACCGGGCGGATTGGTGCTGGTAAGACCACGCTGTTGGAGACGCTGCTTGGGCTAGTCCCGGCAGACGCTGTGGGAGCGTCTTTTTGAGCTAGACGGGATCACCAGTTTGGTCGTCTCACATCGGCGCACGGCATACCGCCGTGCCGATCACATCGTCGTGCTAAAAGACGGCAAGGTCGAAGCGGAGGGCAAATTGAACGACCTATTACGGACGAGCGATGAGATGCGGCTGCTATGGTACGAAGATCCGACCGCAGCCATCCCATAGGAGGCCACGATCACTTAGCACCGTGACCAACGTTGCTGCACGCGTCGAATGAGAGCAAAAGGCCAGCGGCCCCCTAGACGCCCGCTCCCAGGCGCCCCGAAACCGTGAAGCGCTCCGACTCCGGCTGCCGCGACCACAGCTCCACCGCACCGGCCATTGCCGCGGCACGTTCGTGGCTAGCCTTCCAATGGTCGTAGATATCCTCACTCTCCCACAATACGAGGCTCGAAATCTTCGACGGGTCGGACTGCGACAACAGCTCCTCGCGCGAGACAAACCCCGACGCCCGACTCTGAGCACGCCCATTACCCTCCAAAAGCTCCCGCGCTTCCTTCATGCGCCCATCCTTCGCCCAATGATGCGTCAACACACCTAGCATATTTTCCCTTTCGTACCTCCGCCCCTATCCAGGGGGAGGATTGTGGTGAGGTTCTCTCGCCTCACTCATAGCACTGCGGCTGGCAGCGCCACAATATGCGCCGGCCCGGTACCGCAACACCCGCCAATTACCTGCGCGCCCATCCCTTTCCAGGTTTGGGCATATTCGGCCAGCGCCGCTGGCGTGTAGTGCGGTATTTGGCCACCAAAGTCCGGCGCATTATCCGATGGCGCGGGCTTGCCGGTCCATCCACCGTGGGCATACGCACCGATGATTCCCGAAAAAGCATTCCTCAGATGAGGCATCCACTTGGATATCGCCGGCGGAAACGTGCACATGGCCAGCAGTCCGTCGACGCGGTAGTCGTCGAGAGCATCGACGAGCTTTTCGACACCCGTCTCGTCCGCAAGATTACCGTCAGCGCCCAGATTGCCCACGCCAAGAAACAGCGGTAGATCGATCTCGGCGCAGGCCTGCACCGCATCCACACAGTCGCTCACAAAAGGCACGTACTCGACCAGGATAAAGTCCGCCCCACCATCCGCAAGCAGCCGCGCCCGCTCGAAGAGTTCATGTCCGAACACGCCTTCGGGGGATATGCCGCCTGCGACGTAGGCATCGGGATTGATCGCGTCACGCGACGCTATCGCAATCTCAAGCCCTGCCTGCGAATAGTCCCTCCAACGCGCACCCTCGCCGTTCCGGTCCAGGAAACTCGGACTGGTGCAATAGTTGTTATCGGTGATGATATCCGCGCCCGCCCTGAGATAGTCCTCGTGAATAGCGCGTAGCAACTCCGGCGCTTCAAGATTCGCCACCGCCGACCAAATACCTGAGTCACAGGCGAACCCACGCGCCTCCAGCTCGGTGCCAGTGGCGCCATCATGCACCAGCACGTCCCCTGCCCCTAGCCGGTCAAGGATACCTTGTCTCGACATGGACTCTCACCCCTCAGAAACCGGAAACCCCACCTGCCGCAAGGCCGCGATCGCCGTGTCGAGGCCCTCCTCTTTCACCATGATGTAGTCCTTCGAGTAGGTCGACACCACCAGCACATTCAGATCGACGTCGGCCATCGTCGCGGTGACCTTGGCCAGGAAACCCTTCGCAACAAATGGCATCGATACCCGAATCTCCATCAGCACGAACCAATGCGTCGACTCGGAGTGCTCCGTGGCCGCAACATTGCGCTCCTCGGTAACCACCGTAACCTCGTCCGCGTCCCGTGCCACCAGGAAATGATCGCCGGGCCCAGCCTGCCGCGTCTTCAGGTAGGCATACCGCCCCGGATGCACAACGACCTCGCTCGTACGAACAACCTCGTCGAGTCCCGGTGTTTCCATTTCACGTCTCCACACCACGTCGGGCGCACGCCGTGCGCTCCTACAGACAAGCGTTCACCCCTTTACGCGTTTGGCACCGGCCAGCCTATGTCGATGAGAATCTGCCTTAGCTCCGCCATCTCGGCCTTGTTCAGAGGCATCGACGGCGGCCTAGGTGGCCCCATTGGCAGCCCCATGATCTCGGAGATTCCCTTCTCCATCCTGCCCTCGCCCCCGGAAATCTTCCCGGTCCGTGCGTCGAAGTCCCGCATCGGCTGAACAGTCCTCTCCCACTCGGAGTTCGCCTCGTCGTACCTGCCTGCCTCCATCATGCTCCATATGTTCAGGAAGAAGGTCGGGTACGCATCCACACCCTCCGACAGGAAGCCATGCCCACCCATCTTGTGGCACTCCATCGGGTTGTTCGTGTTATCGATAATATTGAAAGTATCTTTAAGATCGAATATCTCTTCGAACTTGTACCCCTCAGGCGGCGACCACTTGATCGCCACAATAGACTCGAAGTCCTTCATCTTCCTAAACGTCTCTGGATAAATGCCCCCGAAGGTCAGCCAGTGCGTGTTGTAAATCAGTATGCCCACGTCGGACCCATCGGATAGCGCGCCGAAATATCGCAGCATATCTTCCTGGCTGGGCTGGTTGAACACCGGCGGCGAAACCTGCAGCCCCGCCACGCCCGCATCCTTGGCGATCTTCGCGTCCTCGATCGAGCGCATCGTGTCCTTGTAGTGGATCGCCCCCATCACAGGTACTCGCCCCTTCGCCGCCGTTACCACCGTCTCTAGCAAGCGGCCCCACTCACTGTCCCTCAACTGCGGACCCTCGCCCATCGCCGCGGCCACCTTCAGAACCGAGCCCTGGCCCTTTAGGCCCCTCTCGATCCAAACCTCGGTCGCCTCGGCCATCAACCCGTAATCGACTTCGTATTTGCTGTCAAAGGCAGTGGGCACCGTAGCGATCACTCCCTGTATCTGCGCTTTCGTCGCTTCACGATCCATGACAGATCACACCTCCGGTAATGCATTTGCTCTCGCCGAGCGCGACTCTGAGATTGTACCCCATGCTCAATCCTACCCATTACCTTGATTTCCGGAAAATCGTGGCTACGATGCTTATGCAGACCTCTTCCGTAGCTAAATCCCCTCATAATAGGCCACCCGTGACAAATTCGGGTACAATGGCCCTTCTTTCGACGCTAACTTGCATAATAAGCTTATTGAGCAATAGGAGCAGACCGATGAATTCAAGGCTCTCCCTGATCCTGGTCATCGCTGTCCTGCTGGCCGCAGCGGCGGGCGCAGGCACCATCCTGGGCTCTGGTATCGGCCGGGGACTGCCCGCACAGGTCGCGTTCCAGGTCGCGACCACCGGCTCCCCAATCGCCTTCCAGGGGGTGCTGAAGGGCACCAAGGGAGAAGCGCTAGACGACGGGGTCCAGGCGGTCACGTTCGCAATCTATAGTGCCGCCGAGGGTGGAAGGCCTCTCTGGCAGGAATCCCAGAAAGTGTCGACCGCCGACGGGCTCTTCAGCACCATGCTAGGCATCAGCACGCCCATCAACCCGAAACTGATGGGCACTGTCTCTGAGACCTACCTGGATGTGACCGTAGGAAGCGATACGGAAATGGCGCCCCGCATGCGACTTGCCACGGTGCCTTACGCAATGAGTGCCGATTAACTGGGCGGCCTCAGCGCAGCCTCCTACCTGACCGCGACCGACCTCGGGACGCGTGTTCTCAAGACCGGTGACATCATGTCCGGGAGACTCTCCGTAGCCCAGAGCAAGAACAACGTGGGCTCCCTGCGGTCTCGGGTAACAGGTCCGGCGGCGATCAGTTCACATCAGTTGCCAATTTCTCCAACAAGAGCAACCAGAGCAACGCCGGCCCAACGGTCAGCGTCTCGAACGGCAACGCAGGCGCAACGTTTCCCAACGGCGTCCTGTCGGTCACAAACTACGGTAACGGCTTCATAACCCGTTACAACAAGGGCTGCACACCGGTCGCGTCCATCGACACATCCGGAAACATCGACACAAGGGGCGACGTGTCCATGGACGGGCGCGTCACGATCACCGGCGGCTCTCCCGGAGCAGGCAAGGTCCTGACCTCCGACGCCAACGGCCTAGCAAGCTGGCAGGAGCCAGCCGCGCCCACAACGGCCGATTCGCTATCACTCTTCTTCGGCCAGGACTACTCCGTCCTGTTCCCGGACGTCATCGATAATTCCACCGTCGTTGAAATTGACGGGATTCAAATCCAATCGTCTGAGGAAATTGTGGTGATCGCAGGCCCCGGAATCGAGATCGAGCGAATCCCGGGATTCGACGCGACCGGTCCAAACGACAGTTGGGGCCCCAGCCTGGAGTTCCCCTTCATCTTCGAGTACAAAGGGCCGTCGGATGCTACGGGAACCCCGAGATACGGACCCCCAACCTAGACAGGCTGGCGGCCTCCGGGATGCGCTTTGAAAACTTCTTCGTGGCCTCGCCAGTCTGCTCCCCCAGTCGCGCAAGCCTGCTCACTGGCCGAATACCGTCGCAGCACGGTGTCCATGATTGGCTTCGCGAAGGCAATATCGGCCCCGACGCCATCCCTTACTTGGAAGGCGAGGTAGCCTACACCGACCTCCTGGCCCGCAACGGCTGGACCTGCGGCCTCTCTGGCAAGTGGCACCTCGGCGACAGCCAGATACCCCAGCACGGCTTCACCGACTGGTTCGTCCACCAGTCCGGCGGAGGACAGTACAACAACGCCCCCATGGTCAGGAACGGACAGCTAGTAGACGAGCCCGGCTACATCACCGATGTAATCACCGACGAGGCGCTCAACCTGCTGGATGGCTACGCCGATGGAGCCTCCCCCTTCTACCTGGGCGTCCACTACACCGCGCCCCACAGCCCATGGATCGATGAGCACCCCCAACACATCGTAGACTCATACGACGACTGCGCCTTTGAATCGTGCCCCCAGGAGCCCCGCAACCCCTGGGCTGCCGCAGGGCTGGTCGACGGGCTGAACTACGAGGCACTGGGCAATCGCGAGGCATTAAAGGGCTACTTCGCAGCGGTTACAGCCATGGACCAAAACGTCGGTCGACTACTCGACCGGCTCGACGAGCATGGCCTTACTGAGGACACCCTGGTAGTGTTCCTCAGCGACAACGGCTTCTCGTGCGGACACCACGGCTTCTGGGGCAAAGGCAACGGCACCGTGCCACGCAACATGTACGAAAACTCCATCAATGTCCCAGCCATATTCAGCCACCCCGGACGAATACCGGCAGGCCGCGTCGAGGAGTCCATGGTCAGTGCCTATGACTTCATGCCAACGCTTTTAGACTACCTCTCCGTGCCAAATCACACCTCTAAAAACCTGCCGGGGAGGAGCTTTGCTCCGATGCTTCTGGGCGAGCCGATAGAGGAACAGGACGAGGTGGTTATCTTCGACGAATACGGTCCAGTCAGAATGATGAGGACCAGGGAGTGGAAATACGTCTACCGGCACGCCTACGGCCCCCACGAGCTATATGACCTCGTAAACGACCCCGACGAGCGTGCAAACCTGATAGACCAGCCGTCACGCAAAGACCTGATAGCCAGCCTCAAGGAGCGAATGGACGCCTGGTTCGCCCGCTACGTCGACCCCAAAAAGGACGGCCTGGTCCAGGACGGCGCTGCTCGCGGCCAAACAACCCTATTTCGCTAGTTACGACGGCCGCAGATACCTACTCGCTGCCCACGTCCTCGACACGAGCGACGATCGGTGCAAGCGGCCCCGGAACCTCCGAGTAGAGCACCTGGCCGGGGCCGATCGCCACCACACCCTCCTGCACGCCATCTTCTGTGTCGACGGTCACACGATCACCAGGCATTAGCGCCACGTCACGAGGGTCGAAGTACAGGATCGCCCCAATCGGGCTGAGCCTCACCCCTACAACACTGGTCGCCAACTGGCCTTCAGTCTTTTCCAAAATCTTCTCCATTTACATATATAGGGCTGACCAATACCGACAACCGTGACAACCTGGCTATCGTGACCTGGGCAATGACAAGAAAAGCTGTTCGAGGGCAAGACGCGAGTTGACGTTCCGCTCCATTAAGGAGGCGGTTTCGCCAATAGCCGCTATCGCGCGGGCTATCTGAGCTGTCGTCATTTTTGCCGCAGCTGCCCGCATGATCTCCAGCCTGGAGACATGGGTCATAAACTCTGGCGTACCGGCCTTTACCAGCATGAGATCTCGCCACCAGTCAAGCCACATGTCCAGATCCCCACGGCCCGCGACCCGGTCCTTGCCGAAGGCCGAAGCTATAGCGGCAGCGTGAGCAAAGCGCTCCTCAATATCCCCGGCAACGATCTGCTCCAACTCCTCTAACTTACTGGACAGGTTCTCCAATATTTCAGGGTCTGACGCCGCTCTGAACGCCCATCCAGGCCGGCCCCTCGCGATCCGCGCGATCTGGTCGGCTAATGGGGCCTCGACACCATTATTCCTAATCAGTGCATCCACGATCGTCGCGCCGCTGACCCGTTTCAGCTCCAGCAGCTGGCATCGCGACGAGAGGGTGGGCGCCACTGCACCAGTATCGGAGGCGAGCAACAGCATGAGCACCTGGTCAGGAGGCTCCTCTAGGGTCTTGAGCAGCGCGTTCGCCGCATCCTCGCTCAGACGCTCCGATTCGTCGAATATGACCACCCTGCTGGCTCCCTCAAATGGTGCAAGGCTGATCTCTCGCTGCATCTCGCGTACCTGATCGATTTTTATCGTGACTCCCTTGTCGATGTCGACTTCCACAACCTTCACGTCGGTGTGCAGGCCGCGTGAGATTCGATCGCACTGGGTGCACTCGCCGCAGGGCCGCTCTTGCCCGGTGCAGTTGACCGCCATGGCAAGGTCCACGGCCAGCGCCATCTTACCCAGATGGCGCGGCCCGGTGATCATATATGCGTGGGCCAGTCGACCCTCATCCAGGCTGCGCCGCAGCAGGCCAACGACGCCATCGTGGCCAATTGTGTTCCACATCATGAGCCTCTTCGACCGTTACTATCGTTCGCATAACTCGTTGCATGCAAAGAGGTGTCGCCCTCGACACACCATTGCCACCAACAAATCAGAGTCTGCGCGTCACCACACCCCGCCCAACTCAGCGCGCGCAGCACCTAGCGTTTATAGGTGGCCAGGTTCGATGGGGTCTCCCACAGCCTGATCTCGGACAGAGTCATACCCAGCTGTGACACCTTCTCGAATATGTGCCGCACCAGGCTCTCGGCGGTCGGATTCTCGTCCATCAGATACAACGGCTCACCGCTCTCAAGAAGTATTGGCACCACCGGATCGTTCCTAGATAGCACCATTCGATGGTCGATGTGCTCATCAACCCACCCCTTCACCAGATCACGCACCTCGCCGAAATCCACCACCATCCCCATGGCGTCCAGCTCCTCGGCATCAACGTCCACTTCCAGTAATCCGTTGTGGCCATGCAAGAAGCGACACTTGCCAGAATGACCCACGAGGCGATGCCCGTAGCAGAATTCAATGGACTTAGTTATACGATGTAGAGGCACGAAACCCTCACCTTCGACGGCCCATCCAGGCCGCCATTCCCTAGCTCGAAATTCTACCACGATGCTAGGTTCGCTATTGTGCGCGGCGCACACCATTGGGACCGCTCAAGCCGTTACTCGAACTCTATGGTATTGGTCGTTCTGGAGAGCGCAGAGGGGAGCGATGTCAGGGATTCGGGAGAACTCTTTCCGGCAACGTACTCAGACCGCATCCTGGACGAGGTAGCTCCGTTCGATGCCGATGTCCGATAAAACAGGTAGCGCTATTCCCCCGCTTTCAGTGACCTGAGCTCCTTATTCCATGTGATGTTGAAGAGAAGGACCCTCCAAATCTCGTTGAAGTCAAGCGACTCCTTGAGTTCCCAGTCGACGCTGTCAGCTACTTCCCGCTTCAGGCTGGTCTTGTAGATTATCACCGACTTTGCGGCGGACGAGCCCATCATCTCGATCTGCACAAACTCCTTCTGCAGCGCCGTAAGGTCCACCTGAACGAGCTCGTCACAGCCGGCGCTGTAGATGACCTCGTACGCATCCCGCATCTGTCGGTCGAGGGCTTCCTTCTTGAGCAGCGTCGTTTCCAACTCCTCGCCGTTGAACTCCAGCACGACCCAGATTCCGCCCTGCCGGTGGTCCCTGGCTTCGGGACCTATCCAAAGCCGTGGCAGCCCCTCGAGGGTCTCTCCGGGGAACTGGGCTGTCAGGATTTCGACAAGCCTGGACTTTTGGCCGTCGGTTGTCAGATCAGCGTCGCACTTCATTCCCTCTGCCGGGGATCGGGTGGGTGCCGCCGCAACAGCCGAGGCCTGCGTCGGACTGGGGGTATCGGTGGGGGCAGGTGCCGAGGTGTCCTCAGCGACTGGTTCTGCCACGGCGGGTGTCTCGGTACCCTCCGTCTCAGCCTGTTCAGCCGGCGGCACCGATGTCGCGGAGGGTTGTGCGGAAGGCGAGGCAGGCACTACAGTGTGGGCCGCAGCAGCAGCCTGGCCAACTGCGGGGGCGCCTCTTCAGACCCGTCGGTATTACCAGCGCACCCCACCAGAATGACCACGGCAAGGGCCAACGCGGTGGATAGCATTGCTTGAGTCAATTTCTCCTCCGCTGCAATATTCCTGCGGGCATTGTACTTTAGCCGACTCTGACGGACTACCTCAGTATTCGGGGTGACTTCGCAGTAACGAGGCGTTCCCAAAGCGGTGCGTAACAACAGGAGTGGTGGAATTGTCCCTGAACGCTCCCCGAAAAACCTCGTCGGACGAACGCTGGGCTGCAGTGCTAGCACGTGACAGGTCAGCGGACGACGCATTCTGCTATGTCGTCGCCACTACAGGGGTGTACTGCCGTCCCGGCTGCGCTTCCCGGACACCTCACCGCCACAACGTCGCTTTCTACGACGACGCCGAAGCGGCACAGTCAGCAGGCTATCGTCCCTGCAAACGTTGCAATCCGGACCAGACTACCCGTTAGTGATGCCTGACAAAGGTCCTAGTCGGCCACGTCCCACGCCATCAGGTCCTCGTAGGTCTCGCGACGCCTGATTAGCCGCGCCACGCCGTCCTTGACCATAATGATCGCCGGTCTGGGATTCAGGTTGTAATTGCTGGCCATCGACGGTGCGTACGCCCCCGACGCAGGTATCGCCACCAGGTCACCGGCTTGGAGCACCGGCAGTGAAATGTCCTTGACCAGGATGTCACCCGACTCGCAGTACTTGCCAGCCAGCGTGACCTTCTCAGCAGGTGCGTCGGACATACGATTGGCCACCACCGCCTCGTATTGCGAATCATACAGAGCAGGGCGGATGTTGTCCCCCATACCCCCGTCCAGCGATACGTACGTGCGCACCGTGGGAATATTCTTGATCGCGCCAACCGTGTAAAGGGCAACGCCAGCACGTCCCACTATGGAGCGACCCGGCTCAACGGTGAGAAGCGGCTCGCCAAACCCTAGCCTGGCACAGCTAGCCTTGGTCGCGTTGGCGATCACCTCAGCATACGAACCCACCGCAGGTGGAAGCTCGTCGCGCAAGTATCCGATGGCGAATCCGCCCCCCGGGCTGAACTCCCTCAGATCGAGCCCCTCGGGAATGAACTGCGAAAGATATGTGAGCACTGTATCGATCGCGATGGAGTACGGCTCCAGTTCGAATATCGGCGACCCCAGGTGAAAATGTATACCAACCAGGTCCAGGTTCGGCGCAGCGATGGCCTGCCTGATACCAATGGTGGCATCACCGGTCTCGATCGACAGCCCAAATTTGCTGTCGAGGATGCCGGTCGTGGTCTTCGCGTGAGTGTGCGGATCAATTCCAGGCGAAACCCGCAACAAAATGTCCTGAGTCATGCCGCGAGCGCCAGCCAGCGAATTCAGCGTCTCGATCTCAAGGAATCCGTCCACCACGACCCTGCCGATATACCGGTCGAGGGCCATCTCCAACTCTGCGGGGCTCTTGTTGTTGCCGTGAAAGTAAATGTCCTCCGCCGGAACCCCGGCTGCCAACGCCATCGCCAGCTCCCCGCCGGAGACCACGTCGAGCCCAAGCCCCTCCTCATGAAGCAGCTTGGCCAGCGCCAGCCCGATGTAGGCCTTCGATGCATAAAGCACCTTGGAGGACGGATAGCGACTGCCAAACTCACGGACGAACTCACTACTCACCGCCCTCAAGGTGTCCTCGTCGAACACGTACAGCGGTGTGCCGAACTCCGCAGCGAGGTCTGTGGCGTCGCACCCTCCCAGC